>FLNX01001634.1_pt1 | contig 93404 bp, 84 predicted proteins | sample 1140341 | NCBI WGS metagenome assembly FLNX01 (sample SAMEA3878208, study PRJEB12797) | bioreactor metagenome | biome: Moose rumen | place: Sweden | collected 2011-10
TGACCTCTGCCGTGTGAAGGCAGCGCTCTAAACCAACTGGGCTAACGTCCCTCCCTTCAAAGAAAAAACGCCGTCGGCGTTTCGTGGGGCGAACAAGGATCGAACTTGTGACCTCATGCCTGTCAAGCATGCGCTCTAAACCAACTGAGCTACCGTCCCAAATGCGGGTGCAAAAATACGGCTTTTTCCGAAACCGACAAGTTTTTTTCCGCTTTTTTTCAAAAAAATTCTACCTTTGTGCTATCAAAACTACTTGTTATGAAGATTAAGTATTTATTAGTCAGCTTGTTCCTTGTTATTGGGACAATTTCGGCTTCGGCCCAAGAGAAGAAAAACTTCGATTTGGAAGACCTCTACATGCGCCCGACGTTCTACGCCAAAAGCGTGCGCGGCATGAACCCCATGAAGGACGGCAACACCTACGCCTCCTTCGAGAAAGGCCAACTCAACATCTATGAGTACAAGTCGGGGAACATGGTCAAAACCTTGTTCGGCATCTCCGACCTCACCACGCACCCCGATTCGCTGCCCATCGGACTCCAGAATTGGGAATTGAGCCAAAACGAGGATAAGATGCTGTGCGCCACCGAGATGGAGAGCATCTACCGCCATTCCTACCATGCCACCTATTATGTATATGACTTCGCAACCAAGACCTTGCAGCCGCTGTCGGAAAACGGCAAGCAACGCTTGGCCACCTTCTCGCCCGATGCCACAAAGGTCGCCTTTATGCGCGACAACAACCTGTTCATCAAGGACTTGGAGACTGGAGAGGAGAAGCAGTTCACCGACGACGGCCTCTACAACCACATCATCAACGGTGCGCCCGACTGGGTGTATGAGGAAGAGTTCAGTTTCTCGCAGGGCTTCTATTGGTCGCCCGACAGCCGGAAAATCGCCTTCATGAAGTTCGACGAGAGCAACGTGCGCGAGTTCCAGATGGAGGAGTTCGAGGGCCTTTACCCTGAATGGTACAGCTTCAAATACCCCAAGGCGGGCGAGGACAACTCCGTCGTCGGGATCTATGTCTTTGACCTCGCGAGCGGCAAGACGGTGAAGATGGACACGGGCACCGAGACCGACATCTACCTGCCCCGCATCGCTTGGACGAAGGATGCCAATGTGTTAGCCATCCAAAGGCTTAACCGTCACCAGAACCACCTAGAAATCTTGGCCGCCGATGCCACCACGGGCAAGAGCCGCGTGTTTTACGACGAAACCAACGACTACTACATCGACATCACCGACGACTGGCATTTCCTTGACGACGGCAAGCGTTTCCTGATGACTTCCGAGAAGAGCGGCTACAACCACATCTACCTCTGCAATTTGGACGGTTCTTCGCCGAAGCAACTCACTAACGGTCAGTGGGATGTGACCTCGGTCTATGGCTTCGACGGCAAGGAGGTCTATTTCCAAGCCGCCAAAAACACGCCTGTTGACAGGCAGATCTATGCCGTCAACCTGAAAGGCCAAATGCGCGAGGTGATTGGGCGCGAAGGAACCAACTCGGCCACGTTCAGCAACGATTTCAGCTACCTTATTAATATAAATAGCAGCATCACGCAGCCGCGCCAGTATGAACTTTACACGAACAAGGGCAAGTTGGTGCGGGTGTTGGAGGACAACCATGAGTTTGCCGAAAGGCTGAGCACCTTCAACCTCGGCGAGAAGAAACTCCTGAAAATCAGCGACCCCGCCTTTGTGCTGCCCGACGGCACCCAAGTCGATGTGGACGCATGGCAGATCCTGCCCCCCGACTTCGATCCCTCAAAGAAATACCCCGTGCTGATTTACGTCTATGGCGGTCCCGGCTACCAAACGGTGAACAACTCGTGGGCCAACAGCGACTATTGGTGGATGCAACTGTTGGCGCAACATGGCATCATCAGCGTTTCCATTAATAATAGAGGCAGCGGTGCGCAAGGCGAAATGTTCAAGAAGATGACCTACCTGCAACTCGGCAAGTACGAGACCGAAGACATGATTACCCTCGCCAAATACATGGCCAAGCAGCCCTACGTCGATGCGGACAGGATCGGCATCTACGGCTGGAGCTACGGCGGTTTCATGGCGGCCAACGGCATCACCAAGGGCGCGGAGGTCATCAGCACGGCGGTGTCGGTGGCTCCCGTGACCAACTGGCGCTATTACGACAACGTCTATACCGAGCGTTTCATGCGCACCCCGCAGGAAAACCCCGATGGCTACGACCTCAACTCGCCCGTCAACAACACGGCGATGATCAAGGGCAACTACCTGCTTTGCCACGGCAGCGGCGACGACAATGTCCACTACCAGAACGCGATGGAACTCATCAAGGCATTGGTTTCCAACGGCAAGCAGTTCGACCTGATGATCTATCCCAACAAGAACCACGGCATCTACGGCGGCTATGAATACGGCGACGGCGAGTGCCGGATGCACCTGTTCAACAAGATCGACAACTTCCTGTTTGAGCATTTGCTGGGAGAATAATCATGGTCAGGGAAGAAACCGTTTTTGGGCCGATTAAAAGCAGACGACTCGGCAACTCGCTTGGAATCAATCTGTTGCCAGTGAATGGAAAGCTGTGCAATTTCGACTGCATCTATTGCGAGTGCGGCTGGAACAAGGACGGTCGCGGCGACACGCGCCTGCCCAAGGCCGCCGAGGTGCACGAGGCGCTCGAAGCCAAACTCAAGCAGTTGTTGAAGGAGGGCACGCACGTCGATTCCATCACCTTCAGCGGCGACGGCGAATCGACCCTCAATCCCGACTTCCCGCAGATTATTGACGACACCTTGGCTTTGCGCGACCGTTATTGTCCCTCGGCCAAGGTGTCGGTGCTTTCCAATGCCACTCGGGTGCATCGTCCCGAGGTTTTCGCCGCGCTTCGGAAAGTCGATAATCCCATCATGAAAATCGACGCGCCGACGAATGCGTTGGTACGGAAAATCAACCTTCCGGCTCCCGGGTATGACGTGGATAGGGTGGTGGAGGCCCTGAAGCATTTCGACGGCGATTTCGTCCTTCAAACCATGTTCTTGAAAAGCAAGGACTTCGACTCGTCATCGCCCGAAGTCCTCAACGGATGGATGGACATCGTCCGCATGTTGAAACCCCGCGAAGTGATGGCCTACACCATCGACCGCCCGACTCCAGAAGCGGGATTGCAGAAGTTCACCGTCGAGGAAATGAGAGGCTTCCTGAATCCGTTGATTCGGGAAGGCTTCAACGTGCAAATCAAGGGTTGAGGAGGCTTTTTTTCACAATGCCTTGCGTTTTTTTACATGAATTAGGCCCTTCCACAGCCGAAAACTTTTCCGCAAATTCAGAAAAAAAACGATTTTGTTTTGCGGAAAAAGAAAAAGTTGTACTTTTGCAGCCTCAAAATCAAACCAAATTATCAACAATTAAAAAGAAGGAAGTGTTTTAAAATGATTATTATTCCTGTAAAAGAAGGCGAAAGCATCGACAGAGCTTTGAAGCGCTACAAGAGAAAGTATGAAAAGACCGGCGTCGTGAAAGAATTGCGCGAGCGCCAGAAGTACACAAAGCCGTCAGTCATCAAGCGCGCACAGCTGATGAAGGCCATTTATGTTCAGAAACTCCGTCAGGCTGAAGAGAATATGTGATTCGCCAGAAGAGGAAAATAATTTTTTTGGAGGAAACTTCGCTGTAAGTTGGTTTTTTTACTAATTTTACAGCGAAGTTTTTTCGTATGCCAATCGATCAGTTCATATCATACATCCAGAACGAGAAGCGCTACTCGGCACTGACGGTTTCGGCCTACCGTCGCGACCTGACGCAGTTCGCCGATTACTTGTCGGTTGAATACGGCTCGGCCAATCTGCTCTCGGTCGATTCCGCAATGGTGAAATCCTATATCGTCCATTTGAAGGAACATGGGTTGGAGAACAGGAGCATCAACAGGAAAATCTCCTCCTTGCGTTCCTTTTACAAGTATTGCCTGCGGGAAGGGAAGCTCGAAAAATCACCTCTGGCGGGCATTAAGGCGTTGAAACAGCCCAAGCCGTTGGTCAAGTTCGTCACCGAGGCAGATATTAATAAGGTGTCGTTTCCTGAGACAGATGATTTTCCCACCCGTCGCGACCAGCTCCTTTTCGAACTGCTGTATCAAACCGGGATGCGGCAGGCTGAGCTTCGGAGCTTGAGGGACGTTGATGTTGACAAATTCGGGATGGTGCTGAAAGTTCACGGGAAACGCAATAAAGAACGCCTGATTCCGTTATCAAGGGAGATGGTCAACCTAATCGGGCAATATCAATCCATGCGCGACGCCACCTTTGAGTCGAAGGCCGACCGGCTGCTCCTCAACGACAAAGGGGAGGAGATGACTCCCTATTATGTGTACGACAAGGTGCATTCCATGCTTGAAGGCGTCTCCACCCTCAAGCAGAAGAGCCCCCATGTGCTGCGGCATACCTTTGCCACCCACTTGCTCGACGAAGGGGCCAGCTTGGTGGCCATCCAAAAACTGCTGGGCCATCAAGACTTGGCCACGACCCAAGTCTATGCCCACACCTCCATCGAACAACTTAAGCAAATTCATAAACAAGCGCATCCGAAAGGATGACGAAAAGAAAGGATTCATTATGAAAGTCATGATCAATTCAGTTCACTTCAAGGCTGACCAAAAACTTGAAGATTTCATTACCCAGAAAGTGGAAAAGCTGTGCGCCAAGTACAGCGAGGTGATTAACGCGGAGGTGTCGTTGAAGCTTGACAACACCGACACCCCGGAAAACAAGATTGCCGATATCCGGCTTGTGTTGCGCGGCGACGACCTCTACGCCAGCAAGCAAAGCAAGAGTTTCGAGGAGTCGATAGACGCTTGCATCGACGCCTTGAAGAAGCAATTGGAGAAATACAAAGGGAAAAACGCCAAATAAAAACCCTTCCCGCCAAGGCTGGAAACAGCCTCGATTCTTTCGGAGCCAGTCGTGCAAATACGATTGGCTTCTTTTTTGTGTGTTTATAAACAACTGATAACCAATGAAATAAAAATATCGGCGCAAAAATTTTCAAAAAAATGCAGAAAAAACATTGCCGAATGGATAAAAATGTCTATTTTTGCAGACCTTTTTCGAGGAGAGGAAGGCGGCAGTTCTTTCACATGTTGCCGGTATAACTCAGTTGGTAGAGTAGCTGATTTGTAATCAGCCTGTCGGCGGTTCGAGTCCGTCTACCGGCTCGGTTAGCACTGGGGGAGTCGCATAGTGGCAATTGCAACAGACTGTAAATCTGTCCGGGAATCCGTTCGGTGGTTCGAGTCCACCTTCCCCCACAAGTCAAGCGGAAGTAGCTCATTTGGCAGAGCGAAAGCCTTCCAAGCTTTAGGTGGCGGGTTCGAGCCCCGTCTTCCGCTCAGATGGATGACAAGCCGATGTAGCTCAGCGGTAGAGCACTTCCTTGGTAAGGAAGGGGTCGGGAGTTCAATTCTCCCCATCGGCTCGATTTTTATGGGATAAAGTTCATAACCTTAAATAATAGAAAAGTAAAATGGCAAAAGAAAAATTCGAAAGAACAAAACCGCATGTCAACATTGGCACTATCGGCCACGTTGACCACGGCAAGACCACTTTGACCGCCGCTATCACGCTGCACCTTGCAAAGAAGGGCCTGTCCGAAATCAAGACCTTCGATGCTATCGACTCCGCTCCTGAAGAGAAGGAAAGAGGTATTACCATCAATACCGCTCACGTCGAATATCAGACGGAGAAGCGTCACTATGCGCACGTTGACTGCCCCGGCCACGCCGACTATGTGAAGAACATGGTTACCGGTGCCGCCCAAATGGACGGTGCCATTATCGTTGTTGCCGCCACCGACGGTCCCATGCCCCAAACCCGTGAGCACATCCTGCTCGCCCGTCAGGTTGGCGTGCCGCGCCTCGTGGTGTTCCTGAACAAGTGCGACCTCGTTGACGATGAAGAGTTGCTTGAATTGGTGGAAATGGAAGTCCGTGACCTCCTCGGCAAGTACGAATTCGACGCCGACAACACGCCTATCATCCGTGGCTCCGCCCTGGGTGCCTTGAACGACGATCCGAAGTGGACTCCCGCCATCGACGAACTGATGGACGCTTGCGACACTTGGATTCCTGAACCTCAGCGTGCCATCGACAAACCGTTCCTGATGCCTATCGAGGACGTGTTCTCCATCACTGGCCGCGGTACCGTTGCCACCGGTCGTATCGAGACTGGCGTCATCCACGTTGGCGACCCCGTCGATATCCTTGGCATGGGTGCCGAGAAGCTGAAATCAGTCGTTACCGGTGTGGAAATGTTCCGCAAGATCTTGGACGAAGGCGAAGCTGGCGACAACGCCGGTCTGCTGCTCCGTGGCATCGACAAGGACGAAATCCGCCGTGGTATGGTCATTGCCAAGCCCGGTTCGGTGAAGCCCTACCACCACTTCAAGGGTCAGGTCTATGTCCTGAGCAAGGAGGAAGGTGGCCGTCACACCCCGTTCCGCAACAAGTATCGTCCCCAGTTCTACTTCAGAACCACCGATGTTACCGGTGAGATTACCCTGCCGGAAGGCATGGAGATGGTCATGCCTGGCGACCACGTCACCATCGACGTGAAGTTGATTGCCGACATCGCCATGGACAAGGGTCTGCGTTTCGCCATCCGTGAAGGTGGCCGCACCGTCGGCTCTGGCCAGGTGATTGAGATCATTGACGACTAATAAACGAAAGTAAGGGTGGAGTGAAACACCTTCACCCTTATTCTACGGGCGTAGCTCAGTTGGTAGAGCATCGGTCTCCAAAACCGAGTGTCGAGAGTTCGAGCCTTTCCGCCCGTGCAAAGAATAAGGTTCAATAACGATGAAAATAGTTAACTACATTAAAGAGTGCTACACCGAGTTGAAGGACAAGGTGACTTGGCCTACTTGGAAAGAATTGCAAAGTAGCGTGATTGTTGTGTCCATTGCTTCCCTAATAATCGCCTTGGTGGTTTTTTTGATGGACTTTTCGTTTAAGCATTTGTTGGAGGCTTTCTACGGGCTCTTCTGACGAGTGCTTGTTGAATCTTGGAGCGCATTTGTGAGCTAACTTTGGTAATTTGTCTGTAAGATGAGCGAAACGAGTGAGAAGAAGTGGTATGTTGTGAGAGCTATCAGCGGTAAGGAGAAAAAGGTGAAGGAATACCTTGATTCCGAAATCAAGAGGCTCAACATTCAAGATCTCATTTCCAATGTTTTGATTCCTACCGAGAAGTACTTCGAGGTCAAGAATGGGAAGAAGGTGTGCAAGGAGCGTAACTATCTTCCCGGCTATGTCCTTGTGGAGGCTGCCTTGGTGGGAGAAGTCGTTCACGTCATCAAAAACACGCCCAACGTGCTGGGTTTTCTCGGCACGAACGGGGAGCCTGACCCGCTGCGTCCGCTTGAGGTGAAGCGTATTCTCGGCAAGATGGACGAGTTGCAGGGCGTCGGTGTGAGTAGTGACGTCACCTTCATGGTGGGCCAATCGGTCGTTGTCAACGACGGGCCTTTCAGCACTTTCAACGGTATCATCGAAGAGGTGAACGAAGAGAAGAAGAAGCTGAAGGTGGCCGTCAAGATATTCGGCAGGAAGACCCCGTTGGAGCTGAGTTTCTTCCAGGTCAAGTTGGAGAGTTAGCGAAGCGGTGCGATTTAATTGTTGCCTTATTACACTTAAATTAAGGATTAGAAATGGCAAAAGAAGTAAGCGGATTAATTAAACTGCAAATTAAAGGAGGAGCCGCGAATCCCGCTCCGCCCGTCGGTCCCGCTTTGGGCTCGAAGGGTGTGAACATCATGGAATTCTGCAAGCAGTTCAACGCCCGTACGCAGGATCAGGCTGGCAAGGTGTTGCCGGTCATCATCACTGTGTACAAGGACAAGTCTTTCGATTTCATCGTGAAGGCGTCTCCTGTGGCGGTCTCCATCATCGAGGCGGCGAAGATCAAAGGCGGGTCCAAGGAGCCGAACCGTTCGAAAGTCGGTTCGCTGACTTGGGACCAAGTGAGAGAGATCGCCACCAACAAGATGAAGGACATGAATTGCTTTACGGTCGAATCGGCCATGTCAATGGTGGCTGGTACGGCCCGCAGCATGGGAGTGAAGGTTACGGGCGAATCACCTTTAAAGAAAGACTAAGTCTTTTATGCATTTGTAGAACACAAAAAAGTTAGTTAAATGTCAAAAGTTACTAAACAGAGGAAAGAAGCTTTGGCTAAGTTCGACAAAAGCAAGAGTTACTCCTTAAGTGAAGCGGTTAATATCGTAAAACAGATCACTTACACCAAATTTGATGCTTCTGTTGACTTGAACATCCGTTTGGGCGTCGATCCGCGAAAGGCCAATCAGATGGTTCGCGGTTCCGTGACGTTGCCTCACGGTACGGGTAAAGTCGTTCGCGTTCTGGTTCTTTGCAACCCGGACAAGGCTCAGGAAGCCATTGACGCTGGTGCTGATTACGTCGGATTGGATGAATACATTCAGAAGATCAAGGACGGTTGGACCGATATTGACATTGTGATTACCACGCCAAACATCATGCCTAAGGTTGGTGCGCTCGGCCGCATCCTCGGTCCCCGCGGATTGATGCCGAACCCCAAGACGGGCACTGTTACGATGGACGTCGCAAAGGCCGTACAGGAAGTAAAAGCCGGTAAGATCGACTTCAAGGTCGATAAGTATGGCATCATCAATGCCGGTGTCGCTAAAGTCAGTTTCTCTCCAGAACAGATTTTTGATAACGCCAAGGAATTGATCCAAGCCGTTATCAAGTTGAAACCAGCTGCTGCGAAGGGTACATACATGAAGAGTTTGTATATCTCCAGCACGATGAGTCCGGGTGTGCAGATCGATATTAAATCAGTAGCAAACTAAATTGAAAGGGACTATTGAAATGAGAAAAGAAGATAAAAAAATCCTCATCGACTCCATGCTCAGTGAATTGAAGGCTTGCCCCAATTTCTACCTGACAGACGTTTCGGACCTCAACGCCGAGAAGACCAGCCAGTTGAGAAGGCAATGCTTCAATAGTGGTGTGAAAATGATCGTTGTCAAGAACGCCCTTTTCCATAAGGCTATGCAGCAGATGGAGAAAGACTACGACAGTCTCTATGACGTTCTGAAAGGATCTACTGCTGTCATGTTTTGCGAGACCGGAAACGCTCCCGCGAAGCTGATTAAGAATTTCCGTAAGACTAATGACCGTCCCATCCTGAAGGGTGCCTACATCGAGGAATGCTGCTATGTCGGCGACGAGATGCTTGACGCTTTGTGCAACATCAAGTCGAAGAACGACCTCATTGCCGATGTCATCGCCTTGCTGCAGTCGCCGATAAAGAACGTCATCAGCGGCCTGCAATCGGGTGGCCACAAGTTGAGCGGCATTCTTGAAACCTTATCAGAAAGACCAGAATAAATTATCATTAAAAGCAAGTATTAACAATTTAAAATAGTAAAAAAATGGCAGATCTTAAAGCTTTTGCAGAACAATTAGTGAATCTTAGCGTGAAAGAAGTGAACGAACTCGCTACCATTCTGAAAGAAGAATACGGTATTGAACCTGCAGCCGCCGCTGTCGCTGTCGCTGCTCCTGCTGCCGGTGGCGCTGCCGCCGCTGCTGAAGAAAAGACTTCTTTCGATGTCATCCTGAAGAGCGCTGGCGCCCAGAAGTTGGCAGTCGTTAAGTTGGTGAAAGAGCTCACGAGCCTCGGCCTGAAGGAAGCCAAGGAGCTGGTTGACGCGGCCCCGAAGGCTATCAAGGAAGGCGTGAGCAAAGACGAAGCTAATGCACTCAAGGCTCAACTCGAAGAAGCTGGTGCAGAAGTTGAAGTGAAATAAGAAGGAATCATTTCCCTGTAAACGGCATTCAACCTCAGTTCCAAAGGTGAAAATTTGGGGCTGGGGTTGGTGTCGATTTTTCGCTTAGGGCGGTATCAGCCCTTGTCCGTTTGTCCGTCTTTCCCAATATCATCACCTAAAAAATCAAATACCTTGGCAACACAATCAACTGAAAGAATTAGCTTCGCGTCCATCAGAAAACCCTTCGATTACCCGGATTTCCTCGACATCCAGCTACAATCGTTCAAGGATTTTTTCCAGTTGGAGACCAACCCTGACAACAGGAAGAACGAGGGACTTTACAAGGTCTTCGCCGAGAATTTCCCCATCACCGACGCAAGAGGCAATTTCACACTGGAGTTTCTCGATTATTACATTGATGCACCGCGCTACAGCATTCCTGAGTGCATCGAACGCGGACTCACCTATAGCGTTCCTCTCAAGGCGAAACTTAGGCTTTCGTGCAACGACGAGGAACATGAAGACTTCGAGACCGTTGTGCAAGACGTCTATCTGGGGATGATCCCCTACATGACGCCACGCGGCACTTTCGTCATCAACGGCGCCGAACGTGTCGTGGTCTCGCAGCTACACCGCTCGCCGGGCGTTTTCTTCGGCCAAAGCCAACATGCCAACGGAACGTTGCTCTACTCCGCACGCATCATCCCCTTCAAGGGGTCGTGGATGGAGTTCTCAACGGACATCAACAACGTCATGTATGCCTACATCGACCGCAAGAAGAAGTTGCCTATCACCACGCTGTTGCGGGCCATCGGTTACGAAACCGACAAGGACATCCTCGACATCTTCAACCTTGCCGAGGAGGTGAAGGTTTCCAAGGCAGGCTTGAAACGTGTGTTGGGCCGCAAATTGGCCGCGCGCGTCCTGCATACCTATTTCGAGGATTTTGTCAACGAAGACACCGGCGAATGCGTTTCCATCGAGCGCAACGAGGTCATTATCGACCGCGATGTCGTGCTGGAGGACGAACACATCCAAAGAATCGTTGACAGCGGTGTCAAGACCATCTTGCTGCACCGTGAAGTTGAACGTGACGAAAATGACAGGGTCTCTGACTATTCGGTCATTTTCAACACTTTGCAAAAAGACACCTGCAACTCGGAGAAAGAAGCGGTGGAATACATCTACCGCCAGCTGCGCAATGCGGAGCCGCCCGACGAGGAAACGGCCCGTGGCATCATCGACAAGCTGTTCTTCTCCGACAAGAGATATGACTTGGGCTTGGTGGGCCGTTATCGGATCAACCGCAAGCTCAACCTTTCCACGCCTCCCGATGTGAAGGTGCTTACCAAGGAAGACATCATCGCCATCATCAGGTATTTGGTCGAGCTGCTGAGCAGCAAGGCCGAAATCGACGACATCGACCACTTGAGCAACCGCCGCATTCGCACCGTGGGCGAGCAGCTTCAGGCGCAGTTCGGCGTGGGCTTGGCCCGTATGGCCCGCACCATTCGCGAAAGGATGAATGTGCGTGACAATGAGGTCTTCACTCCGATCGACTTGATTAACGCCAAGACCCTTTCGTCGGTCATCAACTCGTTCTTCGGTACCAACCAGCTGTCGCAGTTCATGGACCAGACCAACCCGTTGTCGGAAATCACGCACAAGCGCAGGATTTCGGCGTTGGGTCCTGGCGGCCTGTCGCGCGACCGCGCCGGTTTCGAAGTCCGCGACGTACACTATACGCACTACGGTCGTCTGTGTACGATCGAGACGCCCGAAGGCCCCAACATCGGCTTGATTTCTTCACTTTGCGTGTTCGCCAAGATCAACGACTTGGGCTTCATCGAAACGCCCTACCGCGAAGTCAAGGACGGCGTGGTGGATTTCAAGAACCCGCCCGTTTATCTCACCGCCGAGCTGGAGGAGGACAAGATCATCGCGCAGGCCACGACGCCTATGGACGAGCACGGCAAGTTTACAGAGAAGGAAATCAAGGCCCGTTATGTGGCCGACTATCCTATCGTTTCGCCCGAGGAAATCAATCTGATGGACGTTGGTCCCAACCAGATTGCCTCCATAGCGGCTTCGTTGATTCCGTTCTTGGAGCACGACGACGCCAACCGCGCCCTGATGGGATCGAACATGATGCGTCAGGCCGTCCCGTTGATGAACCCCGAAAGCCCCATTGTCGGTACGGGTATTGAACGCTCGGTTGCCAAGGATTCGCGCGTTCTTATCACCGCCGAGGGCGAAGGCGAGGTCGTGTTTGTCGATTCCAAGAAAATCACCATTCGCTATGACCGCACCGATGAGGAGCGGCTGGTTAGTTTCGACGGCGATGTGAAGACGTATGAGCTGACCAAGTATGTTCGCACCAACCAAAACACGAGCATCAACATCAAGCCGATAGTGCGCAGGGGCGACCATGTCACCTTCGGCCAGATCCTGACGGAAGGCTATGGAACGCAGAATGGCGACTTGGCTTTGGGTCGTAACCTGAAAGTGGCTTTCATGCCTTGGAAAGGCTACAACTATGAGGATGCCATCGTGATTTCGGAGCGTATCGTCAAGGAAGACCTGTTCACCTCCATCCACATCGAAGAGTTTACGCTTGAAGTGCGTGACACGAAGCGTGGCTTGGAAGAGCTGACCAACGACATCCCGAACGTTAGCACTGACGCCACGAAGGACTTGGACGAGCACGGCTTGATTCGCGTGGGTGCCGAGGTGAAGGAAGGCGACATCCTCGTGGGTAAGATTACGCCTAAGGGCGAAACCGATCCCACCCCGGAAGAGAAGCTCCTTCGCGCCATCTTCGGCGACAAGGCCGGCGACGTGAAGAATGCCTCGTTGAAAGCCGGACCTTCGATGAAGGGCGTGGTCATCGGGAAACGGTTGTTCTCGCGCTTGCAGAAAGACCGCAAGGCTCGGGCGAAAGACAAGGAAGACATTGCCAAGATCGACGCCGCTTGCGCCAAGGAGCTGGCCGAGTTGAAGAATGTGCTTGTCGAGAAGCTCATGGTGTTGCTGAATGGTCATAGCTCGACGGGCGTTTACAACAATTTCAGGGAGAACATCGTCCCGAAGAAGACGAAGTTCAATGCCAAGATCTTGTCGGAAATCGATTACATGACGGTCAACCCGAACAAGTGGACCTCCGACGAGAAGACCAACAAGCTGATTGGCGCCATCATCGACAACTACACGGTGAAGCACAAGGAAATCGAAGGCCGATACAACCGCGACAAGTACGTTGCCAGTGTTGGTGACGAGCTTCCCAACGGCATCGTGCAGATGGCCAAGGTGTATGTGGCCAAGAAGCGCAAGCTGATGATTGGCGACAAGATGGCCGGTCGTCACGGCAACAAGGGTATCGTCTCGAAGATTGTGCGTGCCGAAGACATGCCGTTCCTCGCCGACGGCACTCCTGTCGATATTGTGTTGAACCCCTTGGGCGTGCCTTCGCGCATGAACTTGGGCCAGATTTATGAAACGGTTCTCGGTTGGGCCGGCCATGAATTGGGCCTGAAGTTCGCCACCCCGATCTTCGACGGCGCCACCTTGGAGGAAATCAACCAGTATATGCGCAAGGCGGGATTGCCCGACAACGGACGTATGCAACTCTATGACGGCGAGACGGGCGAGCCTTTCGACCAGCCTGCCACCGTGGGTTACATCTACATGCTGAAGTTGCACCACATGGTTGACGACAAGATGCATGCCCGTTCCATCGGTCCCTACTCGCTGATTACGCAGCAGCCGTTGGGTGGCAAGGCCCAGTTCGGCGGACAACGTTTCGGTGAGATGGAAGTTTGGGCTTTGGAGGCCTTCGGAGCCAGCAATGTGCTTCAGGAAATCCTGACCGTGAAGTCGGACGACGTGAATGGCCGCGCCAAAGCCTACGAAGCCATCGTAAAGGGCGACAACATGCCAATTCCGGGTATCCCCGAATCCTTCAACGTGCTTATCCATGAGTTGCGCGGATTGGGCTTGGAGATCACCTTCAAGGACAAGGATGGCAAAGTCTTGAATTGATGTAGAATGCTAGTATAAAAACACAGAGATATGGCAACGAATAATATTGTAAATAGCAACTTCGCTAGCATAACGGTAAGCTTGGCTTCCCCCGAATCGATCCTTGCGCGTTCGCATGGAGAGGTGCTGAAACCGGAGACCATCAACTACCGTACCTATAAGCCTGAGCGCGACGGCTTGTTCTGTGAGCGGATTTTCGGTCCCGTTAAGGACTGGGAATGCCATTGCGGAAAGTACAAGCGCATCAGGTACAAGAACATCATTTGCGACCATTGCGGCGTTGAGGTGACGGAGAAGAAGGTCAGGCGCGAGCGTATGGGACACATCTCGTTGGTGGTTCCCGTGGCCCACATCTGGTATTTCCGTTCGCTTCCCAATAAGATTGGCGCTTTGTTGGGCATTCCGACCAAGAAGCTCGACGCCATCATTTATTACGAACGTTATGTGGTCATTCAAGGCGGCGCCTTGGAAGGCAAGGAGATCCCGAATGACAACGAAGGTCGCAAGGTGACCAGATTGGAGTTCTTGAGCGAGGAAGAATACCTCGATCTGATGGAGATGCTTCCCATTGAGAACCAATATCTTTCCGAAGACGACCCGAACAAGTTCATCGCCAAGATGGGCGCCGAAGCCATTTACGACCTGCTTTCCCGTCTCAACATCGACGAGGAAGCCAACCGCCTGCGTGCCGAAGCCAACGAAGTGAAGGCGCAACAGCGCAAGCAGGACTTGCTGAAGCGCTTGCAGGTGTTTGAGGCATTCCGTGAGGCCAACAACCATATCGAGAACCGTCCCGAATGGATGATTGTGAAGGTGGTGCCGGTGATTCCGCCGGAGCTGCGCCCGCTCGTCCCGTTGGACGGCGGCCGTTTCGCCACGTCCGACCTGAACGACCTCTACCGTCGCGTGATTATCCGCAACAACCGACTGAAGCGTTTGATAGAGATCAACGCTCCTGACGTCATCATGCGTAACGAGAAGCGCATGTTGCAAGAAGCCGTGGATTCGCTGTTCGACAACTCGCGCAAGTCGAGCGCGGTGAAGACCGACTCGAACCGTCCGCTCAAGTCGTTGAGCGACAGCCTCAAAGGTAAGCAGGGCCGCTTCCGTCAGAACCTGCTCGGTAAGCGTGTTGACTATTCCGGACGTTCGGTCATCGTGGTCGGCCCCGATTTGAACATGAACGAATGCGGTCTGCCCAAGGACATGGCCGCCGAGCTGTTCAAGCCGTTTGTGATCCGCAAGCTCATCGAACGCGGCATCGTCAAGACCGTGAAGTCGGCCAAGAAGATCGTCGATCGCAAGGATCCTGTGGTTTGGGACATCCTCGAAAACATACTGAAAGGCCACCCGATTCTGCTGAACCGTGCTCCTACGCTGCACCGTCTCGGCATCCAGGCCTTCCAGCCCAAGCTCATCGAAGGCAAAGCCATCCGTCTGCACCCCTTGGTGTGTACGGCTTTCAATGCCGACTTCGATGGCGACCAGATGGCTGTCCACGTGCCGTTGGGCAACGCCGCCGTGCTTGAAGCCCAGATTTTGATGTTGGCTTCACACAACATCCTGAACCCCTCGAATGGTGCGCCTATCACGCTGCCTTCGCAGGACATGGTTTTGGGTCTTTATTACATCACCAAGCCTCGCAAGAGCACGCCCGACCATATCGTGAAGGGTGAGGGCATGTCGTTCTATTCGCCGGAAGAGGTCATCATTGCGCACAATGAAGGCCGTGCCGACATGCATGCCATCATCAACGTGAGGGTGAAGGTTCGCGAGGAGGAAAAGCTTGTGACCAAGAAGGTGGAAACCACCGTGGGACGTGTCATTTTCAACCAAGTGGTGCCCTCCGACTATGGCTTCATCAACGAGCTGTTGACCAAGAAGTCGCTTCGCAGCATCGTTGGCGACATGGTGCGCTTGGAAGGCACTGCCGTGACGACCAAGTTCCTTGACGACATCAAGAACATGGGTTACTATCAGGCCTACAAGGGCGGTTTGTCGTTCAACTTGGGTAATGTCCTCGTCCCTCAGATGAAGAGCAACTTGATTTCAGACGCCAACTCGAAGGCCGCCGAAATCCGTGAGTTCGAGAAGATGGGCTTCATGGGGCCCAACGAGCGTTACAACCAGATCGTTGACCTTTGGACGGACGTCAACGCCAAGCTCACCCAAGAGGTGATGAAGGTGTTGTCGAGCGACGACCAAGGCTTCAACCCGGTGTATATGATGCTTCATTCAGGTGCCCGTGGTTCGGAGGCCCAAGTGTCACAGTTGTGCGGCATGAGAGGCCTGATGGCCAAGCCTATGAAGGCTGGCTCGGGCGGCTCCGAAATCATCGAGAACCCGATTCTGTCGAACTTCCAGGAAGGCCTGTCGGTGTTGGAATACTTCATCTCCACCCACGGTGCCCGTAAGGGTTTGGCCGACACCGCCTTGAAGACTGCCGACGCCGGTTACCTGACGCGTCGTCTCGTCGATGTGGCGCACGACGTCATCATCACTGAGAAGGACTGCGGCACTTTGCGCGGCATGACCATCTCGCGTGGCGAGGAAATCAAGGAACCCGGCAAGCACTCCTTGTTGTATGACCGCATCCTTGGCCGTGTGGCTTTGCATGACGTGTTCCATCCGCAGACGGGTGAACTCATCGTGGCCAGCGGCGAGGAAATCAACGAGGCCCTTGCCGAGGCTATCGACGAGTCGCCTTTGGAGAGCGTCGAAATCCGCTCCGTGCTGACTTGCGAGTCGAAGCGCGGCGTGTGTGCCAACTGCTATGGCCGCAACCTGTCGTCGAGCAAGTTGGTGCAAAAGGGTGAAGCCGTGGGCGTCATTGCTGCGCAATCCATCGGCGAGCCTGGCACCCAGCTGACCTTGCGTACCTTCCACCAAGGTGGTAAGGCATCGAAGGGGTTGGTGGCCAACAGCACCGAAGCCAAGTATGACGGCTACCTTGAGCTTGACGAACTTCGCTCCGTTGAGGTCAACAAGGACGGTGATTCCTATCAAGTCGTTATCGGACGTTCGGCTGAGTTGAAGTTGCACGACAACAATACCGATGTCGTCCTGATGACCACCAACGTTCCCTACGGTGCCAAGCTGTTCTTCAAGACGGGTGACCAGGTGAAGAAAGGCGACAAGATTTGCGAGTGGGATCCCTACAACGCGACGATTATCTCCGAGCATAGCGGTAAGGTGCGCTTCCAGAACGTGATTGAAGGCGTGACCTATCGCAACGAGACCATCGCTGAGACGGGCTTCAACGAGCGCGTCATCATCGAGGGTAGGAGAGGTGCCAAGAACCCGCTAATCGACATCGTGGACGAGAACGGCGAGACTTTGGTTTCGTACGACTTGCCCGTCGATGCCCACGTCGTCGTCGAGGAAGGCGATGCCGTTGCTGCCGGTGATCAACTGGTGCGTATTCCGCGTAACGTTTCGGGCGGCGGCGACATCACTGGCGGTCTGCCGCGTGTGCAAGAGCTGTTTGAGGCCCGCAACTCCATCGACCCGGCTGTGGTTTCCGAGATTGACGGTATCGTCCATCTTGAGAAGAAGCTGAAGCGCGGCAACCGCGAAGTGGTTGTGACGGCCAAGACGGGAGAGGAGAAGCGTTACCTCATCCCGACCTCGAAGCAGATTCTGGCCCAAGAGAACGACTTCGTGAAGGCAGGCCAACCGCTTTCCGAGGGTGTCATCACGCCGGCCAGCATCTTAGCCATCATGGGCCCGATGAAGGTGCAGGAATACATTGTCAACGAGGCGCAGAGCGTCTATCGCCAGCAAGGTGTGGTCATCAACGACAAGCACTTTGAGGTCATTGTGCGTCAGATGATGCGCAAGGTCGAGATCATCGACCCGGGCGACACCCGCTTCCTGCAAGGCGAGTTGGTGAACAAGCTGACCTTCCAAGAGGAGAACGACGACATCTATGGCAAGTTCTTCGTGGAGGACAACGGCGCTTCCGACAAGTTGCAGAAGGGAGAAATCGTTTCGGCGATGAAGCTTCGCGAGGAGGAATCGGCGTTGAAACGCAAGGACTTGACGCTGCCTACGGTGCGTCCGGCGCGTCCGGCAACGGCCACGCAGGTGCTGCAAGGCATCACTCGTGCGGCTTTGGCCACCGACAGCTTCATCTCGGCAGCCTCCTTCCAGGAGACCACCAAGGTGCTGACCAACGCTGCCATCGCCGCCAAGAGCGACTACCTGCTCGGCATGAAGGAGAACGTGATTGTCGGTCACAAGATTCCTGCCGGCACAGGTCTGCGCGAATACGAAGACCTGATCGTAGGTTCTCGTGACGAATACGAAGAGCTGCAACAGAAGGCTACAATCTAAGTAACTTTAGCGGGGGCGGCCGATGACGCTGTCCCCGCTTTTAATTTTGTTGAATTATGGAAAACAATCAGAAAAACCAATTGAACATCGAGATCAACGACGAGGTGGCGGAAGGCACCTATTCCAATTTGGCCGTCATCACCCACTCGCCTAACGAGTTCATCGTTGACTTTGCCCAGATGATGCCGGGCACGCCCAAGGCGAAAGTCCGCTCAAGGGTGATCTTGAACCCTTTGAACGCCAAGCGTTTGTACAAGGCCTTGGCCGATAACATCGCGAAGTACGAGCAGCAGTTTGGCACCATCCAGGACGTGGGCAGCAACATCGCCCAATTCCCGATCGGTACGCCCACGGCGCAGGCTTGATGGGCTATAGAGATCATCTGTGGCGCGAAAATGGTAATATAGAGGTCACCTGAGATGTGTTTTCATGCATTAGGAATTTTTTCTATCTTTGCATCGAAAAACTTTCATCTGCAATGAGAAAAGAGTTCAATACAACAGGCAGCTGCAACCCCAACAGGCATTATATGGTGGATACCTCCAAAAGGTTCAAGGCGGTGGAGAGCATGATTGATAGGGGAAAATATTTCACCATCAACCGCGCGCGGCAGTACGGGAAGACGACAATGTTGCAAACCATTCGCCGAAGGCTTTCAGACAAGTATCTGGTCATCAAGACCAGTTTTGAAGGCGTGGGCGACGAACCTTTCAAAGAAGAGGCTTCGTTTGCCAAACTGTTTGTCAACTTGATGGTCAACGAGCTAGCCTATTACAACGAGGACGAGAAGTACATCAATGTTTGGAAAGACAAGGAGATAGCGAATCTTGGTAGCTTGTCCCAGGCCATAACGAGGTTCTGCCAAATGTATCCGCGTCCCGTCATCGTTTTGATTGACGAGGTGGACAAAAGCAGCGACAACCAGCTTTTCCTGAGTTTCATCGGAATGTTGCGTGACTTGTATCTCAAACGCGACGACAGAGGCATGAACGTCACCTTCCACAGCGTGGTGCTTGCGGGCGTGTATGACGTGAAGAACCTCAAGCTGAAAATCAGGCCGGAAGCGGAGAAGAAGTACAACTCGCCTTGGAACATCGCCGCCGACTTCAACGTGGACATGACTTTCCACCCCGAGGAAATCGCCCAGATGCTCGGCGACTACGAGAACGACGTGCACACGGGCATGGACATCAAGGCCATCAGCGAGGAGATCTACAAATACACCTCAGGGTATCCTTTCCTTGTGAGTTACATCTGCAAAATCATTGACGAGCAGTTCGACAAAGAGTGGAGGCCTGAAAGTGTAGTGAAAGCTGTCAAAATGATTGTACAAGGTGGCAGCACTTTGATGGACGACCTTTCCAAGAACCTGGAGAACAATATAGAGTTTCGCGAGTTCATGTACTCCGTTTCGGTTAATAGCGCATCGTATTCGTTCTCGCTATTGAACCCGATGGTGAGCATGGGCAACATGTTTTCCTACATACGGAACAAAGACGGGCGTGTCGTTATCCATAATTTGATTTTTGAGGAAGCGCTTTTCCTTTATTTCACTTTGGATTATTCCATTAAGAACAGTATGAAGCTTTCGCCGTTTCAGCTGAACTATGTGCAAAACGGTCGCCTTAACATGGAGCATGTCGTCACCCGTTTCCGCGACCTCATGCACGAGGAATACCGCGAAAGCACGGTGCCGTTCCTCGAAAGGGAAGGCCGTCTGCTGTTCCTCACCTTCCTGAAGCCCATCATCAACGGCACGGGCTTCTATTATGTGGAGCCTGAGACGCGCGACAACCGCCGCATGGACTTGGTGGTGACCTACGGCCAAGAGGAGTTCATCGTGGAGCTGAAGATTTGGCGTGGCGACAAATATGAGCAACGGGGACGCGACCAGCTTTCGGAGTACTTGGCCGTCCGAGGCAAAGACGAAGGTTATTTGGTGACCTTCGACTTCTCGAAAGACAAGCAAGACGCCGAGCCTGAGTGGATTGAATGGAACGGGAAACGGATTTTTGAAGTGGTGATATAAAGAAGTATTGAATAGATATATAGGAACTAACATATTATAAACCAAAGCGTTTGCTAATTATTCGGTAGCGTCTTAAACCTGAGAAACTTAAAATGCTTCTACACGAATAAGTCAAGTGAATGCCTGTGCTACGGCGTGGGCTTGACTTATCTGTAGAGGCGGGCAATCTCAGGGCCTAAGACGTGGATAATTGTTCAAGTCCACGTTTTCATGTCCAATTGGATTGCCCGTTTTGCCGAATACAGATTTGCAGGCACAAGCAACACAGCGCAATATGACATACAAAGACAATTCAACGTTCCCAAACGGTTTCCATCTTGGCCATCGCATCAAGGAAGTGTTGACGGCTGACGGTCGCACCATCACCTGGCTTGCCCATGAATTGGGCTGCACTCGCGACAATCTGTATAAGATTTTCAACCACACGTTTTTGAATACAGATTTGCTTTTCAAAATTTGCGAGGTGACGAACCATGATTTCTTTAAGGAATGTTCTGAGCAACTGAAAATTAAGAGAAAAAAATCGAGACATGGTATTGTGAACAAAAAAGTATAATGAATCGGAAAATTATACATAAAACATTAGTACGATTTGTTACGATATAATATATTGATAATCAGATAAATATTGTGATTTTAAATGTATTGCCGTATTTTTGTCGCATAAAAAGATAGAAGAATGCAACCTGCCAATCGAGTCAAGCCGGTCATCTCGTCTTCTCCAACAAAGGAGAAAGAGTTTGTCATAGGGCAACGAATTAAGGAGGTTTTGGCGGAGGAGGGTAGGACGGTGACGTGGTTGGCCCAACAGATGGGCTTCTCGCGGGAATATCTTTACAAGGTGTTCGGCCGCACATGGATCAGCACCGATTTGTTGGTGACCATCAGCGAGACGATGAGGCATGACTTCTTCAAGGACTTTTCGCGGACGCTGAAGTTTAAGAGAAAAAAGTCAGCCAAGAAGCAAAACCATATTGCCTATTGCATCATGCTGTCGTTGTTAGTCATGGCATCATGTGTCAAGCCACGAGAGACCAATTTCAAGCCGATGTACCAGAAACCAATGTATGACGTGACCGAGGAAAAAGGCAGGACGTATGCCAAGGATGTTGAAGGTTTTTGGTCAACTTATCCTGATAGCAGAGAGGACTTTGGCTCCATTTATATTAATAAGGTGAAGGATTTGGTCTTCAGCCGCGACTTGAATCTTGACATGGACATGTATTATCCTAACGAGCCAGCCGGTGACCAAAGACGCCCATTGCTCGTCTTGATTCATGGAGGGGCTTTCTACAATGGCGACAAGCAGGCCGTAGGGTATCCTGAGATGGGGCGTTATTTTGCGGAGCGTGGCTATGTGGTGGCCTCCATCAACTACCGTTTGGGCTTCAAGCCCTTGGCGGCTGATGTTGACCGTGCCGGCTACCGCGCCGTGCAGGACGCCCACGCCGCCGTGTGCTATCTGATTGAGAATGCCGATGAGTTCGGTATCGATACTACCCACATCTTTGCCGCCGGCACAAGCGCGGGAGGCATTACGGCGCTCAACCTTGCCTTCATGCGTGAGGAAAACCGCCCCGAGTCAACACGAAGAGAAGGCGTGAAGGGCTGGGTGTCAACGACAACTGAAACACTGCTCGGCGTGATAGGCCAAGGCTTTAGGGCGATTGGGAACTTGTTCCATTGCGACTGGAGCATTGACGGAATGGATTTCTGTTCAACCCTTGGCCTTGACTCCGATTTGGGTCCAATCAATGCGGTGGCCGGCTCCACCGACTGTCCTTTCCGGATCAAGGCCGTAGTGAACATGTGGGGCGCGGTACACGACTTGTCGATGCTTACGAACTCGCCGCAGACGAGCATCCTGTCGTTTCACGGCGATGCCGACAGAATCGTCCCATACAACTATGGCTATCCCTTCGACCAAGTGCTTGACCCGTATGTGGATGAGGTCATCTACAATCTCCCCAACTCGATGATGGGTTTGGCGGACTGGATGAGAAACTGGGTGACGAGCGACCGCCCCATCAACGAGTGGGCTTTCAACCCCATGTATGGCTCGAAGGCCATCCACGACAAGGCTCTTGCAATGGGGATGCACAGTGAGTTGCACACCGTTGAGGGCGGTGGGCATTCGCTTCATGTGGAAGATGACAGGGATGCGCTTTCCGCCTATTTCGAAGAAATCATCCTTCCCGTGATGACCCGTTTCCTATGCGAAGAGATGGCGGGAGGAACGCTGGTGCGGGTCGTGGAAGAAGCCGACGGTTGGTTTAAGGCTGAAGGCATGGACAACGTGTCCGAACTGCATTGGGTGGTGGAAGGAGGGAGGATTGTCAAAAAAGACGGCAAGTATCGTGTGAAGGTGAAGTTCGACAACGGCACTTCGTCCCATTCGGTGACGGCCTGCGGAAAGTATGGGAACGGGGTGGAGTTTAGTATGAAACTATAAAATAAAGCATGTACTATAAAATATAAAATATGAAAAGAGCATTAGCTTTTGTGTTGTTTGCCTCAATGGTGACTTTAATGTCAAATTCTTGCAAAACAGGTTTTTCAAAAGAAACCTATGTCGCAGCGCTTGAACGTTTTGTGACTTCGGTAGAGCAAGACTACCAAAGTTTTGATGAAACAGACTGGCAGTATGCTGATGAAAGAATGATTGCGTTCAATGAAGATTACGACAAGTATGCCGACAAATTCACTTCCGAAGAGCGAATCAAGGTGTCGAAACTGATGTCCAAATACAATACAATCCGAGCTAAAGCAAGGGTATCAGGAGTATTCCAGGACATTAGCGATATCATTGACATCGGTATTGGTACTGTTGAAGGTGTATTAGAGGGCATCACAATGCCTTTTTCTGATGAAGAGAAATGATACAGATGACAGAATAATAACAATTTAAAACTATACAGTATGAAAAAAGCATTCTTTTTACTAACAGCTTTATTGTTGGGTGCCACCTTCCAAATTGTGAAGGCACAGGATGCCAACCACCCTTATGTCCATTGTGTCATCCTTGACAAAACCATGTCGATGACAGGACATGGCGGGACAAATATCTGGGCAGATGTCCAAAACTATTGCTACGAATGGATTGACGGTGTCCGGCAACCGGCAACGGTATTGCTTTTTACCTTCGATAAAGACTTGTATGGTCCGCAGAAATTTGCGATTGAAACTGAGGATGACAAGAGAAAATTCAAGGATGCAGTGAAGAATATCGTTGTTGATGGTAGGTTCACCTACATTTCCTCAAACATTGGGAAAGCTATTGACCATGTTTATGCGAACTATCCAAAAAGTGCTAACAACCATCGTATCTATCTGATTACAGACGGTATTGAAGAAGAGACAGGAAGTGATCTTGCTGGCGTCTTGAATCGTTATTGTGGCAAACGAGGGGACTATGACTACCTTTATTATGTGGATCTTCGTGACATGGCCCCCCAATCCACAAAAGATTTAATAAAAATGACTGATGGTGCCGACATCGGGAAAGGATTCGTCAAATTCATGACTATCAGTCCTGTTTTGCCCACTGTCAACTATGTTCTTGGTGCATCCAATTCCTTCGACCAGCAGTTTGTGGTCATGGATGAGGATTTGTTTTTGGGAATGTCGTTTGATGTAAAAATCGATTCTGTCGTCAAGATCGGTATGGAAGGCGTTGAACCGAATGTCAATCTCAATCCTTCAATGAACATCAATGGAAACAAAATGGAAAGAATCGAAGAGGGGAAATACAAAATCTCCTTTATGCTGGATTTCATCAATAATTCCGAGTGTGAATGTGATGTGTATGTAGGTTTGGCCGGACGCAATCAAGGCGACAAAATCCTCAACTTCGAGCCAACGAACTTCCGCATTCAGGTGAGGAATCAGGCCAAACCATCAGTGAAAATCATAAAGGGATGGTAAGAAAAGCGAATAAAATCAACTTAAAATAATCAGTAATGAAAAAGCTAATCATTTTCTCCTATTTCCTAGCAATGCTTTCAATTCCATGCGTTGCTGAGGAATTATGGCAAGGCGACAAACTTGTCAAAAACTTGGAACTGGAATTCGACGACAGGGCTAAGGTCAACAACGGATTCATCACTTGGGAGCTTTCTGGCGATTGGGACAAATTCGATTATGACTTCTCGCAAGGAAAGCTACACAAAAACGTTTTCACCATCCATGCCAACGAATACAAGGATTTTGCGAATGGAGAAGCCGGCATTGCATTAACTATCGTGGGAAAATCCAAGACTCCGCAAGGTGATTACACTCTTTCTATGCATGTCACAGAAGTGTCTGATGATTTGGAGTTCCCAAAAGAAGAGTTGGATGCTGATTTCCACATCAACTACCTGCTTCCCCCGCCACCACCGCTTTGGAAGCGGCTGCTGGTACCCGGCATCGTTCTTCTCGCTCTTATCATTATCTTCCTAATCGTCCTTGACCGCACTGCCCGTTTTCCAAAAGGTTTGTTGCAGATAGGGCATTACGAGGTGAAACTAAAAGGCAAGAAAATGGTTTCGGTAAGAGAAGAAATGGATAAGAACAGCATTTCTCTCCCCTCTGATACCGACGTTGTTTTCGTGAAGAAACGCTTTGCATCTTTCCAAGGCCCCTGCGTTAAAGAGATGAAGAACTGCATTCTCGAGCTGAACGGTTTGCTTCTTACCAAAGGCATGGTTGTTCATTTAGATGACGAAGTGAAAGGCCTAACCGATACAAACCGTAATGAATTGGTCATCAGATACTGCTAAAAGTAAAAATTTATCATAAACACATAAAAACATAAGCTATGGCAAAAGACATTTCAAAAACCTTAGTGGTTGGCCTGGGAGGAACAGGCCAGACTGTAATTCGCGATGTCAAAAAAAGAATGTTGCGGACATACGGAGAAATACCTTCGTTGGTAAAATTTCTTGAGTTTGACACTGATGTTCCAGATAACCCTGACACGCCGTTTGAGTATTATCATAACGGAGTTTCGCAAAGTGATTTCAAATATCATATCACTCAAAATGAGATGTTGCAAATAGCCCCTCCTGGGTTGAATGCGATTGAGAATGATCCTATATGTACTGTCAAACTTGATATCCCTGCTTTAAGAAAAGTTGCAGCACGTCTAAATGGTAAAGGAGCTGGCGGATACCGTGTAGCAGGTCGTTCTTTTTTCCTGAATCGTTCTCTTGATATCATAAACCTACTTACTAATACAGTTAATCAACTGCGTGGTGCCCAATTAAACGCATCTGAACAAAATAGAGGCTATCAGGTGGTTAACAATCAGATTACTGTTTATGTGATTGCATCATTGGCTGGCGGTACGGGCAGTAGTGCTTTCCTTGACATGTCCCGAATGTTACAAATAGCCGGGGTTAACGTTGATAATCAAAATGGTAATCCTAATACCGATCAAATTTTCGGTATGTTCTTCATGCCTAAGTTTTTTGAAACGAAACCAAATACTGACAATGTCAGAATCAACACATACACGGCTCTTTCAGAATTAGATTACACCTTAGATTTATGCGATCCACAGAGGTACCCGGTAGGCTGCCAAGCTCTTGCTGATGACGAACAAGATTATCGGAGCTATCTTAGAAATGGGAAGAGAGTGGTATTCTCTGGTGTGTATCTTATTGATTCACTCACCCAAAATGGACAGACCCATACCCTTGAGGAAGCATCAAGTTATGTGGCCTCGTTTATCGCAAGTTCCATAGCAGCGGATGGCACGGCACTGATGTCAAGCTATGTCAATAGCAATCATAAGATGAATGCCGTGGAACATAAATACCAAAATTACAGTGGGTTGGGATTCTGTGAATTGCGTTTCGATAGACAGAACTTGGTCAAATATCTGCTCAACCAAAAAGTTTTGGAATCCATCGATGCTTTCAAGAATGATACAGCACAATCTGCTCCTGACATCGCCAAAAAATTCATTGACGAAAACTGCCTCAACGAGGGCATGATGCAAGATGCAGATGGCGAGGATACACGATCACAACAAAATGAACTTATTGATGTCATAATCAATATGGATAGCCAAGAACTCCACTCGATCCCAATGGCAAGTGCTGATACTGGTAAAGAGGCGGCGGAAAAAATCGCAAGCAATAAAACGAACTATCTGAATCAAATTGGCATCAAAGTCACAGAAGCTGTCAGATCCTTTGAGACAAAGAAAAGGACATTAAAAGATAATCTCACAACTTTGCTCGATAAGTATCAGACAGGAAAAGGATTTGGCAGTTTCACTGATTTGGCATCATGCCTTATGGCCTCGTTTGACAATATGAAAAAAGGACTTGAGGATGAGATTGAACGACACGAAACCGAATTCAAATCTATCGAGGACGATTTGAAAAAACTCCAAACTACGATTGCAGACAAGACAAGTAAAGGCTTTTGGGGCATTGGCAGCCAAAAGAGTGAGCAGGAAACGGCCATTAATGCGTATCGTCGCAAGGTGCTCTTTGGCAATGGAAAAGAGAGTGCCCCCACACTCGCATGGCTTAAGGTTGAAATGGCAAGAAAGGTTGCAGCGGTAAGAGTTTTTGAGGATCTGATTGGGATTGTCAAACAATACTATGATGTGGAATACAAAGAGACCGCTAATGGTCCTGAAAAGAATGAAAGTGGGAGCTTTGTTTCGATTGACAGAATGTATAACAGTCTGCAACGAGAACTTGTTATCGAGAACGACTCCTATAGGCCAAAGAAAGGAGCGTTTAACGAAACCGTTTATGCCGATGCATTCTTCAAGGAGTATTTCCAAACCCATGCAGGAGAGGCAATGCAGCTAAATGCAAAAGCTGCCAATACTTTGGACGATTATGTTAGTAATCTGTTAAAAACCCAACCGACAATTGATGCAAAATTGTTGGCCCAAATACGCCAACAACTGCTTTGCTTATTGCCTGCTGACGACCTTGTGAAAAAGATTGAGCAGACACAAATGTCGTTTGACGAATTGTTTATCCATTGTTTTGGAACGTTTGGTCAAATCATCAATCCAAAAGATTTAGAAAACAATCCTCAACTCAAGCTTTTAAGCCAAGTTAGGGGTCTGTTTGATCCGTTGTGGAACTATGTGAACTTTAATGGTCAAGGTCTTACCCCAACGAAGAACATGGTGGTTGGTGTTTACGATGTCAATAACCATATCTTCAACACGCAAAACGGTTATGCTCAGACGATTACTGGTTGGAATGCTCCCATATATATAGGATTGGGAGACCCCGATAGGATTGTGTTCATGTTAATGGAAACGGCCATTCCTGGTTTCAAACTTTCCGAGGTCAATGTTTGGGCCAATGAGTATGAGCAAAAGAAATCAGAAGTTTACACCTTCTCTGATAAACGCATGGAGGACATCGACATGCTTAAACCGGGAATGACGGAAGAAGCAGAGATTGCGTGGGCTTACGGATGGCTCTTCGGACTGATTACGAATCCGAAAAACAAGAACGGGCTAAGGGTAAGGCCGAGTCATAGCTATCTAATAAAAGAACAAGGTAGAAATAGAGAAGCGAACGGTGAGTACAATTATTTCGCTACCACAGAAAGAAAATCGGACATAGCAGTTTGCCATAGGAAATTCATCAACGATAGAGAAATATGGGAGGATATCCTGATACAAGCAGAATCGCGCATGCTTAATGATCCCATAGGCACTATCATCAAAATTAAGCAATGGGTGAATAATGAAAAGATGTGGGACGAAAACGTCAGAGGGAAAAAGAGAGAGAGTATGACGGAGAAGGAGAAAAACATCATAGAATTTGAACCGACTTATCTTTCAAAACGATTTGTGCGTTTGGGTTATGGCATGACATTGAGTTCAGATGGCAAAGTAAATCATCTTGATTCTGAGGCGATTTCCAGCAGAGAGGCCGAAATTCAAGCTGCGGTAGCAGAAAAAGAAGGAAATGCCGATGAAAAACCTAAAAATGCTAAAAAATCCACGAAATGATTCTGTAAATAATGAAACTTGCATATATAATTGATTTGGATGGCATCCTGAAAGAGGATGATATGCATATTCCGCAGTTGGACGGCTTGCATTACAGCAACATTGATCCGAATGATTTGAGCGCGACAAAAATCATCGAGATGCGTGATGCTGTAATGCGCCGTACACGCGGTGTGGTTGGCAAACACCTTTTTTTCTTCGTCATAAAGAACAACAAGGACACGTTAAACAGACTTTCGGAATGCGTTAATGCAATCCAGAATGATAAGGATAATTTCAACAACACCAGATACGGAGTACATGTAGTTTGCAACTTCGTGGAAGAAGATGGATTCGGTATCGATGAGTATGAGAACTTAATGCCGTCTTTGAAGCGAAATGATGTCTGTGTTTATTCGTGGTTCCTCGACAAGTATGATTTCAATGCTGATAGGCCCATAGGGGCTACTCGACGTTCTCATGCCATCGTTCGTTTGGTATGGATAGTGAGCAATCATGACGAATTTGACACTGCACTAAGACATGTCGGAGGGGAACTGGATTCGCCAAAACCCATTTACAATCTTTTTGGCGATGCCACATTGTTTTTCGATGCCGAAAAGAGATTGAGGCAAGTGAACGATTATTATTGCTTCAAGAATCTTCAGCATTTGCTGAACCTGCCTGACAATGTGATTGAAAAATACATGAATGAAAAGGTTCTGCCTTTTAAAGACAAGGAAAAGGAACTCGACAAAGTCATTGATGCCACAGCAGAGCCATTCCTGAAGGAAAACCGTGTGCCCATCGAAGCCTCATCAATCACAGAAAAGACTCAAGGGTTGCTGATTAAAAGCACGGATGATGATGACGAGTATCTCGTCAATGCATCGGACAACAGACTTGTGTTTATCAACGACTTGGCAAAAAACAATGGCTGGCAGTTGGAAAATATGCCTGTCTTTCTTTCGGAATTTCAATCTCGTGCGGGTCGCGATAGTGAGACACAGGAAACTGTTAGTGAACAGTTTGTCAAGGAACTTCACGACAAGGTGGTCACCCATGAGCGGAGCGTATTCGACAATATTAACAACAGCGTATCGGACACCAGACGAACCCATGTTGAACGTTTCAAGCATCAGGTTGATGGTCATCTCCAACACTTCTTAAACCAATATGAGAATAAAGCAAACTATTCAAAGTTGCAAGAAGTGCTGACGGTTCAAGAAACGAAAAATCATCATGCAAATATCGACTATGGTATTGCTTTTATGGAATACCTTGAGTCTGGCAAAGGTGAATATCTCGTTGACCAGGCCGTTTCGATGGGTGACACGAACTTCAAAATAATCACAGAAGCCGTAGTAAAAGAAGAGGGCCGTTGCCGTGAAGACTATGAATCCAAGGTCAAGGAATTTGAAGACAACTATAAACCACATGGAAGCGAACCTGCAAAAATAAATGAAAGATTTAGTCTCATTGACGAAAACATCAAAAAGTGTCGTACCAATAAGCTGAAATGCGATTTCCAGTTGGATCATTGGGTTGACGGCGATGCTGACAAACACAAATTGACGGCAAGGACGAGGTCGGTTATCGCATTTGGTTGCGGAGTTTTTGCATCGTTGTTATGGCTTTTTGTCTCTTTCAAGTATCTGAAGGAAGTCTTTGAGGAATCGAACGACTTTGGAAGAATCCAATGGACATTGTTTTCTCTTTTTGTCTTGGTTGGCATTATCTATGCTGGCATTGTGCTTTTCAGAGCTCTGCGTCGAAGGAAAGAGGCTGAAAATGCCTTGGATGCAGCACAAAATAAAAAAAGGAAGCTTATGGGTGAATGTGTCAAAGATATGGAGAAACTTGTGGAAAGCCATTACGATTATCTCTTGGCTTTTCATGGACTGAAGATGATGGAAGATCTGTCGAACTTCGTAATATGGAAAAAAGAAGATCTTGTCAAATTTCGTAGAACCGTATTCAAATTGATGTTGAAATACCGTTTGGCGGCCGAAAACACTAATAAATACAAAGAAGATGACGGTAGCACAATCGAAGTAACTGACAAAGACACAAAGTCCATTTTATTCGGTTCGGATGAACAGAGAATGAATGTGGATTATGTTTTTGCCCAAGGTGTTGCCTTGTCGGAAACCTTTGATGACTTCAAGCGTAAGAAAGCCAAACTCGAGACTACAAGAACCAGTTTAAGCCACTACTCTCAGGGTGCATTTGACAAGGATGCCTTAGAGAAAGAGGTCATAGCATGTAGGGAAGAAGACCAAGGAACAGGAATTGAATATTCTTCCCTAAACCTGCCTTCAGTCCTTCCTTCGACAGAAGGCGTAATCATGGACGACATCGATCAAGGACGTTGTGGCGACTGTTATTTCATGGCAACTTTGGCTGCTATTGCCAACACACACCCTGATTATATCATCAGCGATCATGGTATGGTTGAAGAATTGGGAGACGACCATCGTTTTTTCAGGATAAAATTCTACGATAAGGACGGACGGCGTGTCAATGTTGATGTTGACAACAAATTCTGGAATTTAAACGGCAAGCCCTATTATGCGGGAGTGGGAAAAACAGAAAACGCTGAGAGTTACGACCCTTGGGTGATGGTGGTTGAGAAGGCATGGGCAAAGGCCAACAATGATGGATACGATGGCATAGAAGGAGCGAGTGCCGACGGAAAAGAACGTGTTCGACGCGTTGAATACAGTTTTGCAGTTACTGGAAAGAGTGCTTTTTATTGCTGGACAAAAAATGTTGATTCCGTTAATCTTCTTCAACAAATGCAAAAGCATCTTACTGACAACCATCTTCCAATCACTTTATATTCTGCATCATCAAACGACACGGATTTCTCACATCGTGACGAAACAGTTGTCGCTAACCACGCATACGCTTTGCGCTCAATAAATGATGACGGCACCTTTGACATCTTCAATCCTTGGAACTCGTATTCCGCAAATGAGAATGTTAGAGGGAAGCACTTTGAACATGTTACCATAGACTTTATCAAGAACAATTTTGATGTTGTGGTGTTCTTCGGTATCAAAGAATCAGACTTCGAATCGTTTGAAAGGGAGTTGACCGGCAATGCCAGTGATGATGAAGTGACTAAACACCTTCAAGAGATCCTCAAAAAAGGGTTTGACGAGATGCATTTAAATCTGCATAAGTTTGAAGACTTGATTTCTGAGGATGATATGAAAGAGACATTAAACAACTCCGTTTACCTTTTCAGTAGTAATAAAATTGCTGATGCGAAGGGACTGGATGGAAGATCCAATCTTATGTATCTGGAAGGTGGAAAGGCTGGTGTATGCGATGGAGCAAACGAGAAAATGACAGAGTTTGTCAGGACGAATCTTTATGCTGACCATGGTTTTCAGGATATTTTGCACCGTGACGATAATAAGCAGTGCCTGACATTGTTTAGGTTGTCGCCACAATATGTGCTCGAAAATTTCAAAAGATGATTCATAACAAGTGAGACTTTCTGCTCAGCATATCACAAAATCCTTCGGCGACCGCAGAGTCCTCAACGACGTCTCTTTTGAACTGTCGGAAGGGAAGGTGTGCGTGTTGATGGGGACCAACGGCTCAGGGAAAACGACCTTGTTCAATATTTTGACCGGCTTCGTAACGCCAGACGCTGGAAAAGTGCTGATAGACGAGATTTGCATTGACAATTTGCAACCACACGAAAGATGTTTGAAAGGAATTGGCAGGACATTTCAGGATTTGAGACTTATTGGCGGTTTAACGGTCAAAGAGAATGTATTGCTTGCTTTCCCGAAACAAAAGGGGGAGAACTGGTGGAATGTGATCCTCCCTTCCAAAAACGTGAAAATCGAGCAAAACAACAATAGACTGACGGCCGAGAAAATTCTGTCCCAATGCTTCATTGAAGATGTGGCGGAATCAAAAGCCGACGAGATCTCCTACGGACAACAGAAACTGCTGAACCTGGCATGCTGCATCGCTTGTGGAACTTCAATCCTGTTGTTGGACGAACCCGTGGCCGGTGTGAACCCCACTTACCGCGAAAAACTTTCGGATGTGGTTCGCAGACTGAAGTCGGAAGGCAAATCCTTGTTGATTGTCGAGCATAACAGCGACTTCATCGAAGCAGTGGCCGACGAGATTCTTTTCCTGCACAACGGGACTCTGCAACATTACGATAGCTATAGTGATTTCAGGAACGACAAAAAAGTGTTGGAGGCCTATATATGACTTTGTTGGAGGTGAAAAATGTCAGTTCGGGCTATGGCCCCAAGCAGGTGCTTTTCGATGTATCGCTGAACGTCGAAGAGGGAGAAACGGTGCTGCTGATTGGCTCCAACGGATCTGGAAAAAGCACGTTACTGAAAACCGTCTGTGGCATTGCTCCGCTTTGGGATGGCTCTGTGGGATATGCCGGCGACAAGCTTCAGAGCAAAGCCAAGGTGACGGCTACACATACACTGATTCATCGAGGCATACAGTATGTGCCGCAGAAAAACGAATTGTTTGATGATGCCTCCGTAATGGAAAACCTTCAATATGCCTTGCTGCATTTGAACAACCGCAAAGAGACGGCAAGAAGGATCGAGGGGGTGCTGGAAGCCATCCCGTCCTTAAAGCCGCTGCTCAAGCAACGGGTAGGGAAACTAAGTGGTGGCGAACGGAAACTGCTGACGCTTGGCATGGTGATGACCAACCGCCCCAAGCTCTTGTTGTACGACGAGCCTTTGGCCGGTTTGAGCGAGGACAACATTCCCTCGGTACTCAATCTATTAGGCAAATTGCACACAGCGGGAACTACAATGCTGATCGTGGAGCATCATGTGAAAGAGATGATGGCCTTTGCCGACAAAACCTACGGGATGCGCTTGGGCCGCTTGTCAAACAAGCCGTTGTCCACAATGGATGAAATTAAAGAAATAATGTTATAAACAACTTAAAATTAAAAAGTTATGAAAAGAAAAGGATTGATTATCATAGCGGTCGCAATTGCGTTGGGGATTGTTGGGCTGTTGGTTTGGAAGGGAACGGCAAAGAATAAAGGGGAAGATGTTATTAAGATTGGGGCGATATTCCCTATTACTGGCGATTTGGCTCAATATGGTGAATTTGGCATGCGTGGAATGGAGATAGCCCTTCAAGAGTTTAAAGAGGATCATCCCGATGTGAAGGTTACAATCGTTGTGGAAGATGATATGGGGCAGCCAAAAACAGCAGGTTCAGCAGTGCGAAAGCTGCGAGATATCGATGGCGTTGATATGATTATCGGATCTATGGCAAGTGGACTTACATTAAGCGTAGCACCTGAGATGGAAAAGAGCAAGATTGTCATGATGGCTCCTACCTCAACTGCCTCTGAAGTGACCAACGCGGGAGATTATATTTTCAGGACCTGTGTTTCGGACGCATACGAAGGAGCGTGTATGGCGGAATATATTCAGCAGAATTTTCCACAGAAACACATCGGAGTGGTGTATATTTATAATGATTATGGCGTTGGACTGAAGAAGAACTTCATTGAAAAATGTACCGAACTCGGACTGTCTATCCAATATGAAACGGGTTATGATGCCAATATGAAGGATTTCAGGACTATCATCAGCAATTTGAAGTCACAACAGATTGATTTGATTTATATTGTGGCACAAAAGGAACAAGTGGAGTTTTTCAGCCAATGTAAGCAGTTGAACTACAAACCGCAAATAACCGCATCCACCATGCTGGAAGACGAAGATGTAATCAAGAAATTAGGTACATTTATGGATGGGGCACTTTATACCTACAGAAGTTATGACCCGACCCGTCAAGATTCTGTTGTTGCTCGTTTTGTAAGCGATTACCAAAATAAGTATGGAGCTGTTCCTGAATATTACGCCGCATCAACTTTTGATGCTACAAAGGTTTGCCTTTATGCTCAATATGAGTACAAAAAGACAGATCTTAGTTTGAAAGACTATCTTTATACCATAAAGGGACTACAAGGTGTGATGGGTACGATTGAGTTTGATGAAAACGGGGATGTGACCCAAGGGTTTAGCATAAAGACCATTAGGGATGGTAAGTTTTGTTTTTAATAATTGTAAAAAAAAAGGAGTTTTAATATGGAAAAGAAGAAATACTTTTATATTACAATCTCAGGTTGGACATACGTTGAAATTATCACTTTTTTAGTGGGAGTTATTGCTGGTTTTTTGCAAATACCTAAATATGAATGGGTTAACAATGTTGGATGGATAGTCAGCATTATTAGTATGTTATTAATTTTTTTGCAGCCAATAGTTACAAATAGGGGATTGATTGCCAAGGCATACCCAGAAGGATTGTTGGATAAAGCCATCTCCGGCGCAATTGAAGCAGCGAATATGCCGAAAGACAAAGAGTATTATACAAAAAAATATGAGCATTATCTGCGTGAGATAGCACAGGCCGACAAATTGAATCCCATAGAATTGGCCATTGATGATGATAAATTTGATAACCTTTTTACTCTTCAAGGTGCGTTGTCCATTACAAATGCGCCATTGGTTGCATGGAAAGACCCTGAATATAACTGGTTCTTGGTTGCAAATTATATGGCAACACTCAAAAAACGTTATTATCAAAGCACTACAAAAACGCTGGAACTGATTGAGAGAACAAAGGATAAATTTCAAGAATTTATCCGAGAGAATAACTCAATTTTAGATAAAATTAAAAAAGGGACATACTTATATGATAATTATGTCCGATTTTATATCCTATCCAAAAAGGAAATCAAAGAAAACAAAGCAATGTTGGAACAGATGATTGCTGGTCATGAACTTTTTGGGATACATTTGTATGTTATAGACGATAGTGTGCTTGAAACCTCAGAAATCAAACAAAGGTTAAAATCAGAATCGCTGAAAAGTCTCATTTCTAATAATACTATTGATGTTATGATATATAAAGATGATAAAGGTAACATGAGAATAAAGTATCCTCTTAATGGGAAATTGGAAGACCATCCTTATAGCGATATGAATAGGAATGGAGATACAGATGTTTTTATTCGAGTTTTGGCTGAACAAGTATCGAATAATGCAAAATACAAAATTTATCCTCCTGTAGATACTAATGCAACAATAATAAAGGCGGATGATAGTGATATCCAAATAAACTTAAATCAAAATTACACATTTGTCAAAGTTGATTCATAGGTGTTATGGAAAGTAGAGTTGTTATTTTAGGTGTAGGATACAAAACAAATGAGTCCTACGATTCATTGGAGAATGTGTTCTTATCAAAGAATGCGAAAGTGAATATCGGAGCGGCGTGTGCGCGAATGTTGGCTGAAGCGGGACATGATTTAATCATAATCTCACGAACACCAACTAAAATCAATAAAGTCAAAGAGGACTTGCTGGCATTGTACCCGGCTCGGAAGATTGAAGCCTTAGCTCTGGATGTGTTAAATACGGAAGATGTCAATAAATTCTTTGAGGGTCTTGACAAAGATTGTCAATACGACTATGTCCATAGTGCAGGTCTTGGTGCTGGAGGTTATAAAATAAAAGACGACAATCCATATTTGGCGTTTGATGCCACTCCACTTGACTTGCCTACAAAAGAGTTTGAGGTCGTAGTGAAGTCGCTTTTGGTTTTTGTTAGAGGTTTACTTCCTTTTTTCAGAAATCAACCAAAATCGAAAGTCGTTGTTGTCAATTCCATGAGTGGAATCCGTCCTTATCCGTTGGGTTTCTCTCATTCAAGCGCAAAGGCCGGTCTTCATAATGCCGTCAGAAGCTTAACTCTCGAACTTGACAAAAATCGTATCTATTTTTCCGAAGTTAATCCAGGAATGGCTGATACGGGATTTTATGATGGGGAAGCTGTTATTGAAGCTGTCCAAATAATCAGTAAAGAATTTGGTTATACCTATGATGAATTGCCGCAAATGTCTCCATACGAAGTTGCTGATGCGGTTAAGATGTGTTTGGAAAGTAGTGCTCATATTTTGGAGGTCAATATGGTTTCAGAAGGGCAATTCCCTCATATTGGTGCGTAATGGTTCAATTACTGATAAATATCATCGTTTCATTTGGAATTATTCTGTTGATTGGCTATTCCTTTCGTTGCTTATATTCCAATCTTCGGTTTTTCCATTTGGCTCATGCAGTGTCGCTGACGCTGGGTGGATACCTTGTTTATGAATTTTTCATATCTTGTGGGCTTCCTTTAGTGATGGCTACAACACTGGCTGTTTTCGGGGCCATTTTAATCATGTTGTCAGTTTTTGTCTTATATCGACAAGGGGAGAAAAAACAACTCGCAAGTTGGGAAATGATGGTAATTTCTCTTGGTATATATGTAGTTATACAGAATGTGATTTCTATGATTTGGGGCGACACACGCTTGAGTATTCGCACTTGGGAAGTGTCTGTTGGCTATGAAATCTTGGGCGGATACATCACAAAAACACAAATTATATCGGTTCTTGCCAGTGTTCTTTTAATTGCATTTGTACAATTGATTCTCTCTACAACAACTATAGGAAAAAAAGCAAAAGCTGTTGCTGCTAATTCAGAAATGAGTACAATATTAGGTATTTCGAGCAATAGTGTGATGGCTTTCAGCCTCGCCCTCGGCACCGCCCTTATGGCATGTGCTGGAATTTTAATAGCCGCTGATGTGGATATGACTCCAATCATGGGCTTTGATTGGTTGCTGTATGGAGTGGTCGCCATGATTATCGGAGGAATGGGTCGCATGCGTTATATGGTGCTTGGTGCACTGCTGCTCGCTACGACACAGCATCTTGCCGCCTATTTCCTGGACAGCAAGTGGATGAACGCCACAGCTTACATCATCCTTGTCGTTTTCCTTTATTTCCGCCCTTACGGTTTCAGCGGGCGCAAACTCAAAAAAGCGGAGGTGTAGCGTATGGAGTATCTGTTGCATCTGTTCATCATGATTTGCATCTACAGCATCTTGGCACAGTCGCTGAGCCTTGTGGCTGGCTATAGCGGACAGATTTCGCTGGCTCATGCAGGCTTTTACGGCATCGGGGCCTATACCACGGCGCTGCTCTCTGTGAATTTTGGGATTCCCCCTTTTGTCAATCTTGCGCTGGCCATGCTGCTGGCTGGACTGTTGGCTTATATTGTCGCTAAGGTAGCCGTCAAAACAGTTGACGATTACTATGTTATCATCACCCTGGGCATTCAAGTGGTGATATTCTCAGTGATGAACAATTGGCAGAGCGTCACCAACGGACCATTGGGCATAGCAGGGATTCCACCTTTCTCTGTTTTCGGGATGGCATTGCAAAGCAAATGGGCCTTCCTGCTGCTGTCGGCAATGCTTGCCGTTCTGGTTTGGTTTGTGCTGCACAACATCATGACATCACCCTTTGGCAGAGTGCTCCGGGCGTTGAGCGAAGACGAGGTTTACACGAGTTGCTTGGGCAAGAATGTTGGCCAGGCCAAGGTGGTTTCGTTTGTCGTCAGCGGCATGTTGGCATCCATAGCTGGTGTGTTGTATGCACATTACATCACCTACATCGACCCGACGAGTTTCACGCTCGACGAGTCTATTTTCATCTTGAGTATTGTCATCATCGGTGGGATGCGCAATTTGCGCGGCATTTTCCTTGCGGCAGTGTCTCTGGTGCTGTTGCCCGAGGCATTGCGGTTCGTGGGGCTGCCGTCGTCGGTGGCCGCTAATATCAGACAAATCGTTTATGGAGTGGCGTTGGTGATGGTGATATTTGGTGGTAATAAAAAAAGAAACATACATTTGATTAAGGTCAACAAAAGATAAAATTCGTCAGAATTGCAGTTATGAAGATAAAACAGAAACAATATCATGCTCGTCTCTCCCTAACAATGGCATTTGTGTCAGTGATTTGCATTGCCGTATTAATACTTGTTTCTTGCTCAACCACACTCCAACGGGCCGACACACTCCAAAAGACTTTCAACGACCACGCGGAGGGATGGCTGAACTTGATAAGCCTGATAACCCTTATAGGCGGTTGGGCTATTGCTGCCTTTAGCTGGATCAGAAAGCATTTCGAGTTCCGCAGCAACACCAGCAAGGATGTCAAAGGCAAACGTCCCGTACTACCCTTCCTTACCATTAACGGCAAATCCCTTTTCAGACAATTCACTTGGAACAAAGCCTTTAAAACCGCAGAGGGCATTGCCCAAAGACTGATGGATGAAGACAGTAACGACTTCTATGACCTCACATTGATTGTTGGAATCGGACGGGGAGGCGCGGTCTATGGCTCCCTTATTTCCTACCAACTCGGCGAATTGCCCATTCTGGCCCTCGAAAGGAAATATAAGCATCTTGATGATGGAAGAGAGACAACGAATATGTATCCTATCCGTATTCCCAAAGCCTTTCTGAAACGAGTCCTTTTGGTGGCCGGCGAGTCGCATACGAAGGAAACACTGAAGATTTTTACGGACAAACTAATTGAGCTTGGAGCCGGGGAAATCCGAAATTGCGTATTCTACAAGCAGATACTTCCAGAAGACCAGATGGCATCGGATGTCAAGATTCACTATTTTGGGGTGTGTAACAAAAAAGATTATCTAATGCCATGGCAGACGGAACAGTCGTTGCACCCCTCCGAAAGCAAGGAAGATGCCGAAGTGCAAAACATGAAAATTGGACGCTATGTCACAGATGATGAAAACTGCTTTTCCTCTGAAGAATCAGGGTTTTATTGTATGCGCCATGCCGAGACCGAAGCCAACGCAAAGGACATCTTCATTGGAAGTGGGACGGATATCCCTTTGACGGAAAAAGGAAAGGAACAGGCCCGAAAAGTTGGCAGCTACTTCAAAAGTATTGGCGTGTCTTTCAATACAATCTACTATAGCCCGATGATCCGCTGCTTTGAGACTGCCCGTGAGATTAGTGCCATTGCTGGAGGTCAACTGGTTCCTGACGACAATCTTATGGAACTGGGCTACGGAAAATGGGAGGGGTTAACCCGAAAAGAAATCGAAAGCCAATACGCCGATGACTATAAACACTACTGCTCAGACATGTCATGCCGCCCAACGGGCAGTAACGAGAGCGCCAACGATGTTTCGGAAAGGGTCGCGGACTTCCTTCGGGAGATCGTAGATTCTAACGCTACTGTGGGGAAGCATGTTCTTGTGGTGACACATAAGACCGCGGGGCGATTATTGTTGCGTGCGGCGGGACATAATCCTAGCGGTCATTTCCGAGACATCCCGTTTGACAACGCTGCCATCGGCTACGTTTCGATTAAACCCGGCAAAACTTCCGTAATCCTTGACAACAAACAGTGCGATGCGTTCTATGACGGTCAGATGGACAAGAGGGTCGCCAAATTGTTCGAGTAATCATTAAAATGACAATCAAAGCAATTATACTAACGTGATGTTGTGAAAATCACAAACACTTTATATGAAAACCAGGAAAAATATCTTTGAAGGCACTTTGTTAAGGGGCGCCTTTGCTAAAACGGGGCATGAAATACTGGTGTCGGGGTCAGTATTGGTCGCTATTACAGGTGTGCTATCATTCTTGATGTTTTTTGCCGAACATAGTCGTAATCCGTTGTTCGGCGTATGGGATGCATTGGTGTGGATTGTTGTGAAGTATGTCGGAGACCCTGCTGATATAGTTAATCCGCCAGAGACTATTGTTGGGAAGTTTTTGGGTACATTGGTCGGTGTTATGAGTGTGGCCATAGTGGCCATTCCCGCTGGATTGTTCGGAGCGGGTTTTATTGACGCCATGAAAGATACTGAACGGGAAAAAGAATTGTACGGGTTTCGAAATAGGTTGGAAAAGGCATTCAGGCCATTTTTTGATGCCACTTTTCGCGAGTATTATGAAAATCATAAAAGTGAAATCAGACACGATTACAAAGGCGTAAAGTTTGTCCCAAACACGCAATCACTTGTAAACTTGCAGTCAGTAAAAGGGATCGATACGAAAGATATCATCGATACTTGTAGAAGGTTTCCTGAGATATTCCGGTTGGTCAACCTTGCGAAAGCCGATGCTATGGAAAATCAGCCTACCGACCGATTGTGTGTTGAATGTTTCCCATCGAATAGGATTTATGGCTGTTACATAGATAGGAATTCAAAGGTTACCATTGTGTGTCCAACTGCATGTAGTGAGATCGGAATGGGATGGTTTACTTTTTACTTGGCAAAAATGGGTGGATTCAATTACATCAGCAAGGAATTAGAGGCAGAACCTGATGAAAAGGATTCTTTTTTCAATATGTCGAATGAAATAACTTATGAAGGAGAAGGATACGGAAAAGAGGCTATTGCGCGACTAGGAAAGAAGGATGCGAAAAAGGAAATCCTCCAACGAAAAGCCGTATTTAGAGAAACTTTTTTGAACGATTTGAAGAAATTGACCAGTGGAGAACAGTCGTGGGCTATAGTTTTTGCCATGCACATTAAAAACAAAAGCAATTCAACAGATTTACATTTTAGTCATGCATTGAAAGATGGTTCCAATTCTACAGTGAATCCAGACATGATTAATAGATACAATACATTTTATAATGAGCTGAAAACTTTGATGAAAGAAGAATACGGATTGGAGTCATCCGATCCGAATTCCGTTCGCTACAGATTGGAACAAAGGAATATAGCATATAGAATACATGGGAATAATCCTGATTGTAATGTCTTTGCACTTCGTCCATCCATCCAATTGATTAATCTTGGCAGCAACAAATTACTTATAGCATTTAGGATGGCCCAAATGATAAGTGAGGCTTTTGATGGCAATCGTGGTATCCTTGAAAAAGATCTGGATGATCTGAAAAGTGGAAGATGCGGGTATTACGAGTCAAAAGAAGCCGAGGTTTAGTATAGAAGAGTTACATATAATAATATCACAACAATGAAAACCAACATGATTTCCATCGCCGCTATGCTGACAATGCTCATCGTATTGGGCGGCTGCAACCTCAGCTCGAACAAGGATGCAAATGTTGCCAATGAGAGCCATGCAACTCAACTCAACTGGACTTTGGAACAGTATCTCTTTCATGCTCCAGTTGAGCAAGCCTCGGGTAATACACTCGGTAATACGCCATCCGACATCCAAAACCTCGTTTCCGGCTTCGACATCGACATCCGCAACTCGGCTTACCTCATCCTTCAAAACATGAAAAACGCCACGTCCTACACCTATGCCAAAAGTGACAAAGAGGCCGAGCTTTACTTCGCCATGGCCAACATTCTATACCCGGTCCTCTCAGACGCAGGCGTGTCGAATGCCATGGCCAAGGACTACAATGATTGCGTTAAATCCATTGGAGCGGAGCGGCTTAACAAGGGCGAAGGGAGACAATGCAGCGAAGGGTGGGGAAGGAGCTGGAAGGCTCAAGTGGTGGATAAAGTGCTTGCGTCACCGTCGTTGCAAAACACCATCTATGAGTGGGTTAAACCCGAACTGAAGCGAGTGATGAACGGACTCAACAACGACCAACGCACCTACATGAGAAATGCCTTGAACCACATGATTGCCTATACCGACAACTACAATCACCAAGCGGAGAAAAAGTTCTATCGCGACTGCTGCAACAGCACCTATGGCGAGCATTTGTTTGTGCATACAGGCAAAATCGTTGACATGAGTCCCGTCAATGGCGAGGTAACCAACCCTTACCGTTACTTGGAGACATGGGTCTATCGCCGCGTGGATGAAAACACAATGACTGCCGTACAAATCAATGGCTGGCTGCGAAAGATTAAGAACGATACTGGATTGTAATGAAGGTGTCGAATTAGGGCTAAATGAAATGGCTAAATCGTACCTAATAATATTATGAAAGCGAATAATCAACTCAAATTCAACGAACCGCTGGAAAAGCGCACGGAAACGAATTACATCATCCTTCATCACACCGAAGTGCGTGGAAGGCACGACGTGAAGGAAGTCCACCAATGGCATCTCAACAAAGGCTGGGCGGGCATCGGCTATCATTATTACATCGACAAGGATGGCCAGATCTTTGAAGGTCGCCCAAGGGATACGTGGGGCGCTCATGTGAAAAGCCACAACCACGACAGCATCGGCGTGTGCTTCGAAGGGCATTTCGACAAGGAAAAGATGAGCGAAAAACAATTGGAAGCTTCTGTGTTGCTCATTAGCCTACTGAGCTTGGCCTACGGCAACGCGGCCATCCGAGGCCATCGCAACTTCAACTCCAACAAAAGCTGTCCTGGAAAGAATTTCCCCATGAAAGAACTGCTTGATAGAATCAAAACCCAAAAGAAGAGAAAATCTATGACCGCAATACCAGTATTGAGACATTGAAGTTTATTGTTATGAAAGAATTTGAAATTAAGAAGATTTGAGGAATTAAATACTTTTGCTATCTTTGCGGCATAAAACCATCCAATCATGGCAACCACACGCAGATACCCCGTTGGCATACAGACCTTTTCTGAAATCAGGAAAGGCAATTACCTCTACATCGACAAGACCGACCTGATGTGGGAGATGACAAGAATGAAATACGTCTTCCTCAGCCGTCCGCGCAGGTTCGGCAAGTCGTTGCTTACCACCACTTTGGACGCTTACTTCAAGGGGCAAAAGGAACTCTTCGAAGGCTTGAAGATCATGGACTTGGAGACGGAATGGGAATCGTATCCCGTCATCCATATCGACGTGAGCGAAGGCAAGAACCAGCCTACATCGGATGCGTTGCAGGAGACGCTGCTTTACCTCATGAAGCCTTCGGCAGAGAAGTATGGCAAGGATGAAGACGAAAAGACTCCCGGCAAGTTGTTGCGGGGACTCATCCGCCGCGCCTACGAGCAAACCGGCAAGCAGGTGGCCGTCATCATCGACGAGTACGACGCTCCGCTGCTTGAGGTGCTTCACGAGGAGGAACTCCTGCCGGAATACCGCCGCGTGATGCAGGAACTCTACCAACCCCTGAAGGCCAACGAAGCCATGATACGCTTCTGCTTCATCACGGGCATCACCAAGTTCAGCCAGCTGAGCATCTTCTCGACCATCAACAACCTGACCAACATCACGATGGACTCGAAATACGCGGCCATCTGCGGCATCACGGAAGAGGAACTGCTGACCGACATGGCTCCCGACATCCAGATGCTGGCCGACAACGATGGATGCAACTTCGAGGAGATGCGTGAACGGCTGAAACGGCAATACGACGGCTATCGGTTTGCGGACATGTCGCCGGACCTGTACAACCCATTCAGCTTGATGAAGTGTTTCTTGCAGAGGAAGGTGTCCAACTACTGGTTCGAGAGCGGCACACCGACGTTCCTCATCCGACAGATGCAGAAGTTCCGCACCGACATCACTGCGATGGACAGGATAGAGGCTGACGCGATGTCGTTCGACCGCCCCACTGAGGCCATGGAGGACGCCTTGCCGCTATTGTACCAAAGCGGATACCTCACCATCAAGGATTACGACAAGGAGACCGACATGTATGCGCTGTCCATTCCCAACAACGAGGTTCGTGTGGGGTTGGTTCGCGGCCTTATGCCCGCCTACATCGGATTGGATGGCGGCAATGTGAATGTGGGCTTCGCCGTGAAGTTCTGGAAAGCCTTGAAAAAAAACGACATCGACACGGCCATGCAGGAGATGAAGGCGTTCCTTGGGGGCATCCCGTACGTCGAAGGATTCCAGAAGAAGCTCGCCGAGGTGAAGAACTACGAGGGCTTCTACGAATACACCTTCTGGCTGATATTCAACATGCTCAATGTGTATGCACAGACGCAGGTGAAATGCGCCAACGGTCGCATCGACTTCGTGTTGTGGATGCCCGCAAAGACCTACGTCTTCGAGCTGAAGGTGAACGGCACGGCACAGGAAGCCTTAGACCAAATCAACAGCAAAGGCTATTTCCTGCCTTACGAGACCGAAGGCCGCGAGGTAGTGAAGGTGGGTGTGCAGTTCGACCGCAACACCATGACAATTGGGGAGTATCTGATTGGATTGGATATAGTACAAAAACAGGCCGAATAGTTCGTTAGATTGTTAGGAGGATAACCTTTTTAAGTGGTCGAAGGATCGTATTTTGAACAATTTAAACCATGAATGAGATAGTGCATAACGAAACAAAGCAACAGTTAGGCGAAGACACAAGCCACGGTGATGGCGGATTTCGCCTTTTCAATTTCCAGCAGTTCATCAACAACATCCGCTTTGGCCGCCAAGCCGACGAGATTAAGGCTGTGCTTGATGCCATCACTGACGACACGGCCATTGAGGACACGCCCTTTTATAAGGACTACCTCTCGTTGTTTTTTGTCGAAAAAGCTTTTGACGGGTTTGAGTTGCTCACCAACCCTAAGCTTGACGCCACCTATGACGACTACATTGTGTTGATAAGGCTGATTGTCGCCTCGCCCGCCAACGACTTTTCGGTTACGTTCGACCAGGAGAACAAAACCGTAACGTTTTCCCTATTGGTTACAAAAGATGGCGAAACAATAGTCAGACCTTTGCAGGAATTCAACTTCGTCATCGCCATTCGTTTGATGGAGATTTATCTCCGGGATCAAATCAGGTTCGAGGCGATGCTCGCTGACCCTGCCGAAAAGGAAAACATAGAACGGCTCAGGTTCATGATGAAGAAACGCTTCGACGAGAAAATCAAAGAGGCCCGTCGCGCTGCTGGCTGTTGCATCGACTAAATAATATTGAAGGAAAGGGTTGCGGGTTATCGTAGTTTTGCCTATTTTTGCGTTCCTAACAGATGCCAATGAAACAGAATATAAGTGAGTTGCTCCAGAAACGATTAAGCCTTCAAATCGAGCCATTAGTGCAGCAAATGGAATTGGCGATTTATGTGAACGTTTTCCCCGTGCAGTTCAAAATGGTCAAGGTGGAAGGCGGGACGTTCTTGATGGGTGCGCAAAACAAAGACCCTGAAAAGGAGAATTATCACCGGTATGTTGATGAGGATGCATCCAACGTTCATAAGGTCACATTGGACACCTATTTTATTGGCGAAACCGTAGTGACTCAAGGTCAGTGGAAAGCAGTCATGGGGGAGGAAGACCGTCGTTTTGAATTTGGCGACGATGATTACCCGGCGGTAAGCCTCACTTGGGTCGAGTGTCAAAGTTTCATAAAAACGCTCAACAAGAAGACAAAGCTTAATTTTCGTCTGCCTACCGAGGCCGAATGGGAGTTTGCCGCCCGTGGAGGCAACAAAAGCCGAGGCTACGACTATGCGGGTAGCAACGAATTGAATAAAGTGGCTTGGTCGGATCAAAGCCGTGACAAGCGTCTTCATCCCGTGAAGCAGAAACGCCATAATGAGTTGGGCTTGTACGACATGAGCGGCAACGTTTGGGAATGGTGCCGCGATTGGTATGGGAATTATTCAGTCAAGGAACAGCACAACCCTAAAGGGCCTAAATCGGACAAGTCTTATTACCGCGTCATCCGTGGCGGCAGTTGGAACGACCCTTCATGGTTTTGTCTTGTGTTCCAACGTCATTCAAAACGTTACGATAAAACCTTGAACAACTGCGGATTGCGCTTGGTGATGACATGAGAGACATTTTGTAAAACCTATTAGGCTATAGTACAATAATAGACCGAATTTATCAAAACCATAAACGAACAACTATTGGTTGCGTAGCGTCATGATTTATCACTCAAAACCCATATTGACCGAAGAGAAAGAAAGGCAAAAACGAAACGTGCAGGCACTTTTATTCGCCGATTTCAGTGTGCCGCCAGAAAAAGCGTTGCTGTTTCTCGACGATATGGAAAACAATCCTCACAAAGTGGCCAAATACTGTCAGTTGGTCATGCTGAACCTTTCGAAGCAATACGAAACGGTCAAGGAGAAGTCGCCACAAGAGTTGAGATCCTTGGTGAGAGAGAGAGCTGGGGAGTGGGCTTGCCATGTTGGTCCGCTGACCATTCAGGATTATGCCACAATGAGCAGACAGTGGGACATCCCTATCGACAACATCATCAACGAGAAGGTGACCCCTGAACTCATCAAGAAAATGCTGGATTGCTTCGTCATCGGACAGGATAGATACAAAATCAAGCTTTCTGTAGCTTTCTACACATATCTGATGCATTGGCGGCAATCGGGACTGTTTTTGCCCAAGAGCAACTTGCTCGTATGTGGTCCCAGTGGGTCGGGCAAGACCTACGGAATGCAAATCCTTAGCAAGCTTTTTCATGTACCGTTCGCCATCATCCATTGCAATTCCTTGGTTCAAGAAGGTATCGTGGGGCCTGGCTTGACAGACGGATTCACGTCTTTGTTGTCACAGGGTTGGCTAAAGGAAGAATTGGAACACTCTGTGGTTTGTTTTGACGAATTCGACAAGCTTTTCGAAAAACGCTTGGACGGAAGCGACTCGGGGTCTTATAATGCCAGAGTGGTGAACGAGATGCTAAACATCATTGATGACAAGGGAGAAGTGGAGTTCAAGGAGACCTTTGACAAGTATGACGCTAAACGAATCAAACTGAAGACTCGAAAAATGATGTTTGTGTTTACCGGTGTGTTTGAAGGACTCGGAAAGAATGAGGATAAAAAAAAGAAAAATAGTATTGGTTTCCATCCCACGCGAATCGCCGAAAATGCTAACGACATTGAGGCAACAATCGATGACTTCGTCGAATTTGGCGTGAAGCCTGAAATCATGGGAAGAATACAGAACTTTGTCTTCCTTGATGATCTCACTGTAGAAGAGATGGCTGCCCTTTTTGACATGGGTGCCAACTCGCCTTTTACTGAGTTCGAGCAGTATTTCAATTCCAACGGCATTGATACGGTTTTGACCGAAGAAGGCAAGCATGCCTTGGCTCAGTTGGCGAGCGAAAGGGGACTTGGCGTCCGTGGATTGAAAAGCTTGCTTCAACAGGTTCTTCTGGAAGATATGTACGACCTTGAAGTAGGTGATGACAATGTTTTGAGAGTGACCAAACAATATATCTTTGATAACCTAAACAAATAGACGCTATGATACATGATTCTTATCTGTTCGATTTCCAAATGGTCATCAATGAAATCCGCGAAAAGATAAAAAAAGGCAAAAAGATGAATTGTGAACGTCTATTGGCTGACATAACTGAGACTACGGAACTGGAAGACCTGCCACTATACAAGGAGTATCTTTCTTTGTTTGACGTTTGGCATACCCCAAGAGATATCGAATTGCATTTCCCTTCAGAACTTCAAAACTGTAAAGCCGATTTCTTTATCTTGATGATTTTTGTAGCAGCATCTTTTTCAAGCAAATATGATTTTGAGTATGATAAAGAAACCAATTTGATGAGTTTGAGTATTATGGTGGAAAAAGATGATGGACAACTCGTGGTTAGGAGATTGCATGAACTGAGCATGCCTAAGATTAGAAGATTGTTTGGTATATATCTGGAAGAGCAACTTGATTTGGAGGGAATACGATTCAAAACGGAGGACGGAAAGAAAGTCATTGATGAAAAACGGAAAATGAAGCTGCTTGTTTATCAAAAAAAGATGAAACAGTTGATGAATCAGATGGAAAGCAGCGAAATTCTTTCTGACCTTGATGCATTGTTGAACAGCTGATAGCCTTGAACAACTGCGGATTGCGTTTGGTGATGACTTGAGAGACAATTTCGTAAACTAATAAACGTTAATTCGCAATGAAAACGAATGGAATACATGAAAACAAATTGACAATATGAAAGTTGAAATTATAGACAAAACAAAGAAAAGACACGGTGAGGGTGGACTGACAAAGGAAGACACCAAACTGCTTCGCCATTATGTGGGCGAAGCGACCGATCGGTTGTACAATGACTTGTTGAAGAAAAAAAAACCGGGCTTGGTACAGGTGGAGGTGTGTGATGGTGACGGAGGACACAGTTACCTCACCTCCGATGAGAGCCATAATTGTTTCCGCATAGGAAAGGCTTTAATACGGAGTTCTCCCAGTGGCAAATTTTTAAATCCAAAGCTTGTCATCGCGCATGAACTTGTTCATGGTGTTGATAATATAATGATGGATGGAGAGTACAAAATGATGTACCCTCCAAACGTCACGAGCGGGATAACACATCTTATGGTGCTGATTTACAGATGTCGTTCTGAAGGGCTGGCCGTCTTGGGCGAACATTTGATGTATGATGAATTTTATCCGGATAAAGAAAGTCCAGATTATAATCCGTATGAAGAAATCCAGTATCGTGACTATTATTCGGGTGCAATAAATCCTGCATCGAAAATACTTGATTCTTTTGTTGATTTTTTGGAACGAGCACTTGAAAAGAGCCATTGGGCTTACGTTACTGACCAAAAGATTGAAGAAGATGTTATTGTATATAGATGCGATGTAGTTCTCGTAGAGGTAATGAGGGCTCTCGGATTAATTTCCGACGATGTTGCGCGAAGTTATGGCATTGGTTATTACTTAGAATCTCTTATGAAGGAGGATCGCTCGCACATTATGCAGACCGCTTTGTCGATGACCCTTTCACAGTTCATAGAGGGAATACTCGTCGCATTCAGGGGGAAATCGTCTCTGGTGGATAGATTTCTTTCGTATTGCGTTCGCTTCCAGAATAGGATAGAGAAGGACGAAATAACACTGTTCACTTTGCTTGCCAAGACACGTGTGGTGAATGTTGAAGAACACAATAGAGTTCTGGAGAAAATCGTCAAAACACAGATGCCGGACGAGCGTTTGGAACAGATGGTCAAGGCGCTGGACGACACTCCTAAAGAACAAACGACCCCGCTTTATACTGGCAAAGAGGTGCTTGATAGCCTTATGCACCCAAAAAATGTCCCTTACCAAATGAACCCGGGTGCTTTGAAGATGATCGACCAGTTGTATGAGTACTACCTTCAATATAAGGACGACCCTTTTTACAAGGACTATGCGCAGGCCGCCAATTGGTCGTTGAACTACTACTTCAAACGCGACGACTTGATAGACGACGATCTGGCGTTCATAGGACGCACGGATGATCTGATACTCCTCAATGTGACGCAACAGATGATCAAACGGGAGATGGCTCCGGATCTGAAGTTCCGCTTGAACGATTCCAGCGATGGTCTCATTGTCTTTCTTGATGATAACCGTGGAGATGTTTACATTCCCGAATGGCATATTCTGGATGGCAGGCTTTACCCCGTTGTCGAGGTTCGGTTGGGGAATCTTCAGAAGTTGAGTTCTCTTTATATTCCGGAAGCCATCACATCCATCGACATGAAATGTATTTCGGTTGGCAGTTCGTTGTCGAGCATTAGAGTCGCCGAAAATCATCCTCGCTATGACAGTAGGAATAACTGCAACGCCATCATCGAAACCGCCACAAACAAGTTAATTTTGGGCTGCAAAACCACCGAAATCCCTTTTTCCGTAACATCCATCGGAAATTATGCTTTCAGAAACATCCCGCAAAGGAAATTGAAATATCCAGCAGAGGTGAAGCTTTTTCCCAGAATAGAGCTGCTTATCCCCGATGAAGTCATTGAAATTGCTCATGATGCGTTCCATTGTTTTGAGGGAACGATATACTATCGCGACCCATCGATGATAAATGCCCCCGATGCTGAAGTGAAGGCGATATGACACCAATTAAGAAGAGCGCCAACAACCTATCAGCAATGCAAAAACAAACCTTAAACAAATACAACTTATGAACTATCAAATCGCCTCAAAGTCCGAAAAAGGCCGCAAAAAGGAAAGCTTTGAGCGCAATGGCGACTGCTGCGGCTGGATTGACGAATCGGGGTGTGTGGTGCTGGCCTTGGCCGATGGCGTGGGTAGCTGCGCCGATGATAGCCGTGCCTCAAAGACCACCTGTGACCTGTTTTTGGAGAAATGCAGGACGGCTTTGAAGGACTCCAAAGTGCTGACCGAAGAAAGATTGGCCCGGTTTTGCCGCGAAATCGACCCGGTGCTGGCTGTGGACAACGACATGGCTTGCTTCTGCGCTGTCGTATGGTATGTCAATAGCCGAAATGTGGTGTGGCTCCATGTGGGTGATACGCGTATCTATCGATACAACAAAGCGGAAGGTCTTGTCCAAATGACCGAAGACGATCATGGCAAAGCGGTCAACATCAAAATTGGCGGTAAACTCTATACCGACCATGGTGCCGTAGTAGCCGCTACGCCCATCAATAATGCCATTGGCGACCGAAGTTGCGATTTCCATACAGGCTCATTCGAGTTCAACCCAGGCGATAGCATCCTCCTTTGTTCAGATGGCATGTACAACTCCTCGACCTTCAGTGACGATGTGGAAGCGCTGCTGAACCAAGCTGACTTGACTGCGGGAATAAAAAACACGACCACCACGGATGACGATGACAACACTTTGCTCGTCCTACGTCACAATCTTGCTTTTGACGAAGAGGTTGACCTGCGCGAATTGATGAACCTATTTGAGGAATACCAAACCATCATGCCGTTCAATGCATTGATTGAGAGATTCTCCGATGGATTGGAAATCATGTTGGACGCTGGTCGGCTTGAAGTCGTAGAAATGGCCGACATCGTAGCTTTCATGAAGGACAAGCAACTCTATCCCGACAAGAGGCGCATCGACAGGATTTTTACCAAGGCCTTGAATAGGTTGAATGCCCTGCCAGAAGGGAATGAAAAACAACGGTTCAACGCGGTTTGTATGGAATTGAAGGACATACTGAGATGGGCTTTTACACACTAGATAATTGAATTTTTAAAAACGTCTCCGGCACCTGCTCGGCCCCGTTATCAGCCTCGAAATAAGGCCGTTTCTCGAAGCCGAACAGCTTGGCGATGAGGTTGCTCGGGAAGCGGCGGACGCTCTGGTTGTAGGCCTTGGCCGTTTCGTTGAAACGCTCGCGCTCGGTGAGGATGCGGTTCTCGCAGCCTGACAGTTGCGCTTGCAGGGTGAGAAACTCCTCGTTTGCCTTCAAGTCGGGGTAGTTCTCCACTGAAACGAGCAAACGGCTTAGCGAGTTGCCCAACGCTTCTTGCGCCGACTCGAAGTCGGCGAACTCGTTTTCGTCGAAATTCTCCGTGTTGACCGTTGCGGCTGCGGCTTTTGCACGGGCTTCGGTCACGGCGACGAGGGTGCCTTGCTCGTATTCCGCGTAGCTTTTCACTACGGCCACGAGGTTGGGCACCAAGTCGGCACGGCGTTGAAAGACGTTCTCCACTTGGCTCCATGCCTTGGCGACGGCCTCTTGCTTTTTCACCAAGCCGTTGTAGGTGCCGACGCCCCATATTAAGGCTACACCTAAAATAATAATGATGATGATTCCAGTTTTTTTCATGATTTAGATTGACTTAGGACGTGGGACTTAGGACGTGGGACTTAGGACGTGGGACTTAGGACGTGGGATTTAGGACGTCGGATGGTCCTCCGTCCTCTGTCCTCTGTCCTCCGTCTTTAAATGAACTCTAACTTGTCTTGCGTGGTGTTCTTCTCACAGTAGTGGCAGTGCAGCTTGATGTTGCCCTCAGTGTCCTTGACGACCGTGAACTTGGTCGGCACGTCGTGCTCTTTGTTGGTCACGCAGTTGGGGTTGAAGCACTTCACGATGTGCTCGATGCGCTCCGGGATGCTGACGGCCTGCTTGCGGATGACCTCGAAGTCCTTGATCTCGATGATGGAGGCGGTGGGGGCGACGAGGGCAATCTTGTTGACCTCTTCAGGGGCGAAGTACTTGTTGGAGGTCTTGATGAATCCCTTGGTGCCGTATTTCTTGCTTTCCACGTTGGTGCCGAAATAGACGGGCGTGGTGACTTTGTCCAAGCCTAAGATCTTGACGACTTGGAACACTTTGTCGGCGGGGATATGGTCGATGACGGTGCCATTCTCAATGGCTGATACGGTCAATTCTTTTCTTTTTTCCATGTCTGTATGTTGAAGTGTTGGTTGTTTAACTGTTGAAATGTTGACTAATGAGAAACCTTACTTTATTCCGTCATTGCGGGCTTGACCCGCAATCTCCTGAACACGGGGACATCCTGTTTCTTAGGAGATGGCGGATGTCCCTCCGCCATGACGCTCAATAGTGTGAATGTCGTATGTTCTCATATTACTTTAATCCGAGTATCGATGCGATGAGTGCCTGGCGGGCATAGACGCCGTTTTGGGCTTGTTGGAAGTAGTAGGCCTTCGGGTTGGCGTCCACATCCACATGGATCTCGTTGACGCGCGGCAGCGGATGCAGCACACGGCAGTTGGGCTTCGAGTTGTCCAACATGGCGTTGCGCAGCACATACGAGTTCTTCACTTTCTCGTATTCTTCGGGGTCGGGGAAGCGTTCGCGCTGGATGCGGGTCATGTAGATGATGTCGGAGTGGGGGATGGCCTCTTCGAGTTCGGTGTACTGGTGGTATTCGAGCTTGCGGTCCTTGATGTGCTGCTTGACGACGCTCGGCAGCTTCAGCTCGACGGGCGAGACCAAGTTGAACTTCGCGTTGAAATGGCACATGGCCTCGACGAGGCTGTGGACGGTGCGGCCGTATTTCAGGTCGCCGACGAGGGTGATCTCAAGGTTCTCGAGCGTGCCTTGCGTCTTGCGGATGCTGTAGAGGTCGAGCATGCACTGGGTAGGGTGCTGGTTGGCGCCGTCGCCGGCATTGATGACCGGCACCTTCGACACCTCGGAGGCATAGCGAGCCGAGCCTTCGATGGGGTTGCGCATGACGATGAGGTCGGCGTAGCTGGCCACCATCGTGATGGTGTCGGCCAGCGACTCGCCCTTCTGGATGCTGGTGCCTGAGGTGCTGCTGAAGCCGATGACGTTGCCGCCCAAGAGTTGGATGGCCGTCTCGAAGCTCAGGCGGGTGCGCGTCGAAGGCTCGAAGAACAGCGAGGCGATGATGCGCCCGTTCAGCAGGTTCTGGTGCGGGTCCTTCTCGAAGTCCTCGGCGATGTCGAGGACGTGGCAGATCTCCTCAGGCGTGTAGTCGCTGATGGAAATCAGGCTGCGGTTTTTCAGTGAAATGGACATATTCTTAGCGTTTTAGATTGTTGTTACAAAAAAAAGACGGCCAACAATGTGACCGCCAAAAAGGAGAAAACCGAAAATTCAAAGTAATGGAATCGGCTGATTCCGTGCAGATAATCTTTTCCGATGGCATGTTTAGGTACTTCATCGGACTGCAAAGGTAGTTTTTTTTTATTTCCTAACCATCTTTTTTGCTATTTTTGTGCCAAATTATTTCATCGTTATGTTAGAACAAGTACTGAGACAGTTATTCATCAAGTCGTTTACAACGTTATATGGCCAGGAACCTCCTGTCCAACAAGTGAATTTTCAGAAGACGCGCCCCGAGTTTGAGGGCGACATGACCATTGTGGTGTTCCCATTCGCGAAATTGGCGGGACGCAATCCCGAACAGTTGGCCAACGAATTGGGCGCCGAGATGATCAAGGAATCGGACATGATCGCCAAGTTCAACGTGGTGAAAGGCTTCCTTAACCTGTTGATTTCCGACAAGTTCTGGATGGACTTCTTCAAGGCTAACCATGAGAACCGCACTTTTGGCCGCAAACCCGTTTCGGGAAAGAACGTGGTCATCGAGTATTCCTCGCCCAACACGAACAAACCCTTGCATTTGGGGCATATCCGCAACAACTTGTTGGGCTGGAGCGTGTCCGAAATCATGAAGGCCAACGGCAAGAACGTGGTGCGCGTCAACCTCGTCAATGACCGTGGCATCCACATCTGCAAGAGCATGTTGGCGTGGCAGAAATGGGGCAACGGCTGCACACCCGAATCGACGGGCAAGAAAGGCGACCACCTCATCGGCGACTTCTATGTGCTGTTCGACAAGAAATTCAAGGAAGAAGTGAAGGCCTTGCTGCCTGAGAATTACGACACTTTGGACGAAAAAGCCAAGGAAGAGGCCAAGGCCAAGGCGGAAGCCGAATCGACGCTGATGCAGGAAGCCCGCGAGATGCTGCGCAAGTGGGAGGCCAACGACCCCGAGGTGCGCCACCTGTGGGAGACGATGAACCAATGGGTGTATGACGGCTTCGACGTGACCTATAAGCGTCTTGGCGTGGCTTTCGAGAAGATCTATTACGAGTCGCAGACCTATCTGTTGGGTAAGGAATTGGTGCAGGAAGGCCTTGAAAAAGGTGTGCTTTACCGCCGCGACGACAACTCCGTGTGGTGCGACCTCCGCGACGAGGGTTTGGACGAGAAGTTGCTGCTCCGCCGCGACGGCACTTCTGTCTATATGACGCAAGACCTTGGAACGGCGCAACTGCGTGTGAAGGAATACGACCCTGAGAAACTGATTTATGTCGTTGGCAATGAACAGATCTACCATTTCGACGTGCTGAAGCGCGTGTTGGTGCGCTTGGGTCGTGAGTGGGGCAACGACATCGAGCATCTGTCCTACGGCATGGTCGAGTTGCCCAACGGCAAGATGAAGTCGCGCGAGGGCACGGTGGTCGATGCCGACGACCTCATGGACGAGATGGTGGCTACGGCCAAAGGCGTTTCCGAGGAGCTTGGCAAGGCCAAAGACCTGTCGCCCGAGGAGGCCGACAAGCTGTATCACACCATCGGCTTGGGTGCTTTGAAGTATTTCATCCTTAAGGTCGATCCGAAGAAGACCATGCTCTTCAATCCGGAGGAGTCCATCGACTTCAACGGCAACACCGGCCCGTTTGTGCAATACACACACGCCCGTATCTGCTCCGTGTTGCGCAAGGCGGAAGAACAAGGCATCAAATTGGAGAGTGAGGTGAAAGTCAATGACTTGCAACCCAAGGAGAAGGAAATCATCGTGATGATGTACGGCTGGCCGATGGTCTTGAACCAAGCCGCCGAGAACCGCAGTCCCGCAATGGTGGCCAACTTCATCTTCGACCTCGCGCAGAAGTTCAACCAGTTCTATCAGGAGTGCAGCATCCTGAAGGAGCCTGACGCCGACCGCCGCATGTTCCGCCTCCAGATTTGCGACATGGTGGCGGCCTTGTTGCGCAATGCTTCGGAACTGTTGGGCATCGGAATGCCAGAGAGGATGTAATTATGAATGTTTTCTACATACATGGAGCTGACGAGGGCCTGACAACCTTGCCTGAGGACGAGTCGAAGCACTGCGTCAAGGTGCTGCGCATGACCGAGGGCGAGCGTTTCTGCGTGACCAACGGGGAAGGCTATCTGTTTGACGCTGAACTCGTTGAGGCCTTGCCCAAACGGGCCACCGTCAGCCTGACGAACCAGCGCAAAGGGTATGACCATTGGGGCTTCAACCTCGAAATCGCCATCGCGCCGACCAAACTCAACGAGCGGACGGAGTGGTTTTTGGAGAAGGCCACGGAAATCGGCATCGACCGCGTGAGGCTGTTCACGAGCTACCATTCCGAGCGTCGCGCCGCCAACGTGGAGCGTTTCCAGAAGGTGATGGTCGCGGCGATGAAGCAAAGCATCAAGTCAAGATTGCCCAAGGTCGAGGACTTGGTGCCGTTCGAAAAGTTGGTGAGGCAACCCTTTGACGGCCAAAAGTTCATCGCATGGATTGACGAAAATGTAAAAGACTGCCTCTGCGACCTGTATAAAAAAGGTGAGAATGTCCTTGTGCTCATCGGGCCGGAGGGCGACTTCAGTCCCGAGGAAGTGGCTTTGGCCAAGGAATACGGGTTCGTGCCATGCAGCCTTGGCGAGGCGCGTTTGAGAACCGAGACGGCGGCCTTCGTCGCCTGCCACACCGTTCAACTTATCAACCAAATGAAATGAAGAAGTTGCTGACAGTCATATTGTTGTCGGTTTCGTTTGCGGCTTCGGCCCAGCAACTCAACATCGCCCTGCTGAAATACCGTGGCGGCGGCGACTGGTACGGTAACCCGACCTCGTTGCCCAACCTTGTGCGTTTCTGCAACGACAACATCGGCACCGACATCAACCCGAATGTGCCGACCGTGGAGCCATCGTCGCCCGACCTGTTCAACTATCCCTACGTCTATATGACGGGACATGGTAATGTTGTCTTTGATGCTGCCGAGGCGCAAAATCTTAGGAACTATATGTTGGCGGGCGGTTTCCTCCACATCGACGACAACTACGGCATCCGCCAATACATTGAGCCTCAGATGAAAAAGGTGTTCCCGGAAATGGATTTCGTGGAATTGCCCTATTCGCACGAGATCTTCAAGGAACCTTACTCGTTTCCCAACGGCCTGCCGAAAATCCATGAGCACGACAACAAGCCGCCCCAACTCTTCGCCTTGGTTTACGATGGCCGGATTGTGTGCATCTTCACCTACGAATGCGACCTCGGCGACGGTTGGGAAGACCAGCGCGTCCACCACGACTCGCAGGAAACGAGGGAGAAAGCCCTGAAGATGGGCGCAAACATCTTGCGCTATGTGTTTACGAAATAATCCAAGGTCCCTGATCCTGTCGAAGGGCCGACCGATAGAATGACGGCGTTTCGACAAGCTCAACGACCTGCCTTAACTGAACAACTGAACAACTGAATAACTGAACAACTGAACAACTATGGAAGAAAGGAAATGCCTATACTGCGGCGAGCCGATTTACGGGCGCGTTGACAAGAAGTTCTGCTGCGACTCATGCCGTAGCAGCTATAACTATGAGAAAACCCACAGGCAGACCAATCTCGTGAGGAATGTCAATGCGATATTGGCCAAGAACTACGCGATACTTCAGGAACTGAATGCTTCGGGGAAAACCTTTGTCACACAGCGTCAACTGTTGGACAAGAAGTTTGATTTCAAGTATTTTACCCACCTATACAAAACCAAGACCGGCTCGGTCTATTACATCGTTTATGACCAAGCCTACCTGCCCAAGGAAGGCAGCGGCGACACGTTTTTGTTGGTGAAGTTTGAGGAGCGGTAAACTCACGCCTTCAGCAGTACTTCAGCCGCTTTCAAGGCTTCGGGAGTCACTTTGTCGTTGCTGAGCATCTTGGCGATTTCGGCGATGCGTTCCTCACAATCCAGCAGGCGAATGTGCGATTGCGTACGTTCGCCTTTGTTGTCCTTGAAGATGAAATAATGGTGCTCGGCTTGGGAAGCCACTTGGGGCAGGTGGGTGATGGCGACGAGTTGCAGCGACCGGCCCATCTGCCGCATGATGCCCCCGATTTTGGCGGCCACCTCGCCCGAAACGCCCGTGTCGATTTCGTCGAAGATGAGGGTGGGGATGTAGTTGTAGGCCGACACCGCGCTCTTGATGGCGAGCATCAGGCGCGACAGCTCGCCGCCTGAGGCCACTCGGCTCACCTCGGCTGGGGCGATGCCTTTGTTAGCTGAAAATAAGAAACTTATGCTGTCGGTGCCTTTGGCTGTGAAGTTAAGTTGTGTCTCCACTGCTACCTCAAACACGGCGAAAGGCATGGCCAATTGCCGCACCAATGCGCTCACTTTTTCACCGAAAACGGTGGCGGCTTGGCAACGTTTGTTGTGCAGGGCCTTGGCATGGCGCGAAAGGGCTTTCTCGCTGTCTTTCAACTGCTTTTCGGCCTTGCCGATTTCCTCGTCGATGTTCTCGAAAGCGTCCACCTTTTCTCTCAGGCTGTCGCGCAAGGCGATGAGGTCCTCAAAGTCGGCAAGGTGGTGTTTCATCATCAAGCGGTTGATGAGGTCGTGGCGCTCTTGTAGGGTCTGCAATTGTCCTTCGTCGAATTGGGTCTCGTCTTCGTGGCGGCGCAGGTCGTAGGCGATGTCTTTCAGTTCCACTTTCAGGTTCTCGATGCGCTCGCCGAGGCTTTCGGTGTCGGGAAGGAGGCTCTTCATCCGGTGCAGCGTCGCGCCTAATGCGTTGACTTGCCACAAGATGGCGTTCTCGGAGTCGTCCAAGAGCGTGTTGGCAGTCATCAAAAGGGTCTTGATTTCCTCGGCGTTCTCCATCACGCGGAGGGTTTGCCCGATGTCGGCGTATTCTCCGGCTTTCAGCTCGGCCTTTTCGAGCTCGTCGAGTTGGAATCTGAGGTAGTCGTTCTCGGCGGTGTTTTTGGTCGCGATGTCCTTCAAGTCGTTCAGTTTCCGCTTGATGGCGTTGTAGTTGCCGTATTCCGCTTGGTAGTCGGCCAAAGGCTCGCCGTTTTGCGCGATTTCGTCCAAAAGCCTGATTTGGAAGTCGGCGTCGGTGAGCAGGAGCGAGTCGTGTTGCGAATGGATGTCAACCAATTGGTTTCCAATCTCTTTCATGGTCTGCAACGCCACGGGTGTGTCGTTGATGAAGGCGCGGCTTTTCTTCTGCGGGCTGAGCTCGCGGCGGAAGAGGCATTCGTTCTCGAAGTCGAGGTCGTTTTCCTCGAAAAGCGGTTTCAGGGTGTCGTCGTCCATCTCAAACAGGGCTTCCACGACGCATTTCTTGTCTTTGTCGTAAAGCACGCCCGTGTCGGCGCGGTCGCCCAAGGCAAATCCGAGTGCGCCGAGCAGGATGGACTTGCCCGCGCCGGTTTCGCCCGTGATGACGCTGAAACCGTTGCCGAAGCTGACGTCCAATTTGTCAATCAGGGCGTAGTTGCTGATTTGCAGTTGCTTGAGCATGAAACGTAGGAAGGGTTATCTGCCTGGGGTTTGCAGGATGACATCGTATCTCGACGATTGCGACGGGTCGATGGTCTTCATGATGTTGGCAGCGGAGGTCTTCTCCTTTTGGCTGCCTTGCGAGAAGACTTGGACGATTTCGTCGCGTTTGCTTTCGGTCACTAACTGGAGGAAATAGCACATTGAATTGCGCTCATAGACGTTTTGCAGGTAGCCTAACGACTTGAGGATGGCTTCGCGGCCTTGATCGGGCTTTTCCGACATGACGTCGAGGCCCAAGCGGTGGTATTCGTAATAGAACTGGCGCAGCGGACGATACGACGGGTTGTTGATGTCGCTGATGATGGCGTGGCGGTTGGTGCGTCCCGACGAGTTCCAGCCGTTTTCCGAGTCGATGCTTTGCGGGGCGGCGTTGGCGACGGTTTCGGCCATGGCGAAGAACGGGTCGCCGCCGTAGAGCGAGAACGAGTCGAAATCGAGGCCGAGGAACACATAGACGTAGAAGCCGAGGACGCTGGTCAGGTTCGAGATGTAGGTGCTGGGGTTGAAGTCGAGCGTCTGCCCGTCGGTGTATTCGAAATAGAACCGCTTGTCGATGTAGTTGAACATCGGCGCGTTGTAGTTCGACTTGTAAACCGGTCGCGTCAGCGCAACGCTGACCTCAGCGGTGAAATAGTCGCCTTCCCTGCTCTTGACGTTGATGAGGACGGAGCATTCGACTTTCTCGTTTTGCCTGAAGTTGATGTCGGTGAACTTGGTGTTGTTGAGGAACTCGTACAATGCGCTCTGAAGGTTCTGGTAGATGGTCTTGTCGGAACCTTCCACCTGGTTGGAGTTGACGCGGACGTCGCATTTCAGCTCTTGCGCGTGCAACGTGCGAGGCATCGTCAGGCTTCCCAATACCAAGAGGCAGAAAAGGACTTTTTTCATCAGAAAGCGTTTTTCTCGTCCTTGTTGGGGTTGCGGAAATAGATCTCGTCATTCAGGAACTCGTGAATGGCAATCAAGGTGGGCTTGGGGAGGCGCTCGTAGAATTTGGCGATCTCGATTTGCTCCTTGTTCTCGAAGACTTCTTCCAAGCTGTCGTTGGTGGTGGAGGAGAACGTCTCGATCTTTTCGTTCAGCTCCTCTTTGATCATGCTGGCGATTTGGTTGGCTCTGATTGACAGGATGGCTACGGTTTCGTAGATGTTGCCTGTGCCGCGATAGAATTGGTCTTTTTGGCGGGTGACCACCGTCGTTTCGGTTTTTATCTTCTTGAAATCCATGGTTGAATTATTGTAGGTTTTCTAGTTTCTTTCTTGCTTTGGCTGTGATGGCTTGGAGGTCGCGCTGGTAAACGCTGTTCGGGTAGAGGTAGGAAAGCGTGTTGCATTGCTCGATGCACGACTCGTAGCGCTCGCGCTGCTTTTCGGGCACGCTGTTCTCGGCGTAGTCGTAGTAAGTCACGGCCATGTCGAGGAGGATTTCTTCCCTGTGTTTGGTGTTGGGATACTTCTTCAGCAGGTTCTCGAATGAGGTGATGGCTGCGCTGTAGTTCTCCATGCGGTAGAAGAGCTGGCAGATGTTGTAGTCTTTTTCCTCCAACTTGTTGTGCAGGTTTTCCAAAAGCTGTTCAACCCGTGCGATGCTGTCGCTTTGCGGGTAGCGTTCCATGAAGTTCTCCAGCTGCGAGATGGCGGTGTGGGTGTTGCTTTGGTCGAGCGACGATGCGGGGGAGAGGAGGTAGCTGCAATAGGCACCCATGTAGGCGGCTTTCTCGGCATCCCTTGAGAAGGAATAGCCTTGGATGAAACGGTTGAAATAGTATCCGGCCACTTCGTAGTCTTTCTGATAGTAGTAGCACAACGCGGTCTTGTAGGTGATCGCCTCGCCGCGTGGCGTGTTGCGAAACGAGGACTGCAACAGGTCGAACAGCTGCAAGGCCTTGTTGTAATCGTGCCTGTCGAAATAGTCCAAGGCCACCTCATACTTCATTTCGTTGTCGGTGCTTTTCACCATACGGTTGAAGTCGTTGCATGAACTCAAGGCAGCGAGGGCGGATAACGCTAATATCAGGATCCTCTTTTTCATCGGGCTGCAAAATTACTTATTTTTCGATTACTAACGTGTTGTTTCGGCTTTTATTTTTCTATGATGATTTTTTCAAATCCGCTGTTCTCACCCACGATTTGGAGGAGGTATAGGCCTTGAGCCAGGCCTTGGGTCTCGATTTGGGTCTTTCCGATGGCTTTTCCCGAAAGCACTTGCTGTCCGAGGCTGTTGAAAAGACGGTAGGAGAACTCCCCTTTGACGTTGATGGTGAAAATACCCTTGTTCGGGTTGGGATAGACCAAGGGAGCGCAGCAATCCTCGGGTATGGACCAGTTGCCGATGGTCACGGCGACTTCGCCCGATTCCGTGTTGCCGTCGGCATCGGTGACGAAGACGGTGTAGGTGGTCTCCTCCTCGACGGGAGTGGCGACGGGGTTGGCCACGGTCGGGTCGTCAAGGGTCTCGGCGGGTTCCCAAAGGTAAGTGTAACCGCCTGCGCCGCCTGTGGCATACACGTTGAGTTGGGTGCTCTCGCCTTGGTTGACGACGGTGGGGTCGGCACTGACGTTGATGGTGAGCGCTTCGTCATAGACGCAGCGGACACGCGCCACCCAACCGGTGGAGTTCACGGATTGGTCGGAGGTGAAGCGGAAGGTGAGCGCACCTTCGGCGTTGGTGGCAGTCACGTCGCCGGGGCCGTTTTGGCCCGAAAAGCGGCCAAGGAACGTGGCATTGGTAGAGCTGCCGTCATACACATAGAGGTAGTCGTAGCTCGTTTCAGTGCTGAATTCCAAGAAGTTGACGCGGATTTTGCGGCCTTCTCCAGTCGGCCTGAAGGTCATGGTGTAGTCTTGGTTGTTGCCGTAGTTGGCATCGGGGCCGCCGGTGTCGTAGAAGATGGCGTTGCAGGTCTCGACGGTGCCGTTCTGCATGTTGTAGGCTTCGGAAACGGCGATGTAGTTGCGTTTGACTATGGTCTCGGTCTGGCCCTCGTTGTTGCTGACGGTCAGGGTGACGTCGAAGTTGCCGGTTTGGTTATAGGTGATTCCGGAGGGATTCTGCTCGTTGGATGTGGCTGGTTCGCCGCCTTCGAAAGTCCATTCCCAGCTGACAAGGTGGTTGCCCCAAGTGTCGTCGGTGAAATCGACGCTACCGCCCACGGCGACGGCCGTGATGTTGGCCGTGAAGTCGGGGATGAGTCCTTCGCCTGCTTCGAGCTGCACGTCAAGGGTGACGGTTTCGCCATCGGCCACGGCGACGGTATGGGTTTGTGGATAATAGCCGTTGCACGAGAAGGTCACATCATAGGTGCCGCCCTTGATGGGACGATGGTAGTCGCCCGCCGGCAGATGGCTGCTGACGAAGGAATATTGGTCGTCATGTCCCGTGATGGTGACGGTGGCCTCAATGGGTTCGCCCGTCGTGGCGTCGGTCACGGTGCCGTGAATGCCGTAACGGCATTGGTTCATGAAGGCGAAGATGGCTTCTTTGTTGTAGTTCCAGAAATTGGGCAGTTGCGGGCCGGGCACCAATTTGGTGTTCGAGCATTCAATGGTCACCTCGCGGCATTGGCGATAGCCGTTCATGTAGTCCTGACGGCCTCCGCCAATCATGTACCATTGTGCGCCGTTGGTGATGCCGTTGTTGAAGTCGCTCATGTAGTTGGGGTTCACCTCGTGGGTGAGGTCGGCATATTCGTGACACACAAGCTGGTACCAGTCGTCGTCGGCATGGAGCGTGTAGGTGTTGTCCCACGGATAGTTCATCACTTCCGAGCCGCCGTGGTAGTTGGCACCCATCACGAAGGCGTTCTCTTCGGCGAGTTGCATAAGCCATTGGGTTTCAAGTTGGTATTCGTTGCCGTCGGGGTGTGTGCTGCCGTGTGGGTCGGGATAGTTGCGGTTCATGTCGATGTTGTTGGCGTTGCCTCTTCTGGCGCCGTTCACCGTATTGTTGCCGCCATGATAGGTGCCGTCGGGGTTGGTGTTGGGGCCAACATAAAGGTCGATGTTGTCCATCACTTCCTGCACCTCAGGCTCGTCAGGGTTTTCGAGCAGGTAGTCGATGAGGCGGAGCATCATAATCCATCCGGTGGTCTCGTCGCCGTGGATGGTGCTGGTATAGAGGAACTTGGGCTTGCCTTCGGGTTGGCCGTTGTTGAGGCGAGCCACCAAAATCTTGCGTCCCGAAGCCAAGGTGCCGAGGGTGAGGATTTCGCACTTGTCGGGATGGTCGGTGCCGAACTGGTACATCATGGCTTCGTAGGCCTCGTAGGTCGGGTAGGTGTCCCAGTCGTAGTTGGCGCGGTCGCTTCCGTCCCACATCTCCACCTTGAATTGCAGCGAAGGGGGCATCATCAGAGTGGGCTGGTAGCCGTGCTTGAGCAGGCTTTGGTATTGCTCGTGGTTGGCGTAGCAAGTCACCGTCTGGCCGTCGAAGCCATCGACGGAGCAAAACCGGCTGATGGTCTGGATTTCAGCGGGTTTCTGCACGGGAAGGGAGAAATAGTATTCTCCGTGGTTCTTCGAGATTTGCTCAAGCTCCTTTTGGCTTTCTTGGGCGAAAATGTTGCCACAAATCAGCGTGGCCAAAATGATTGTAAAAATGCGTAAAATCTTCATTTTATTGGTTTTTTAATTGTTTCCATTCTTCAATGATGTCGGTCTCCACCTTTTCGTTGGCTTTTACCAAAGGCAGACGCAACACGTTTTGGCACAGCCCGATATGGCTCATCAGGCACTTGATGCCTGCTGGGTTGCCGTCGGCGAAGATGAGTTGGTTCATCTTCAGCATGGCGAAATGCAGGCGCAAGGCCTCGGCGGTTTTGCCTTCCTTCATGGCACGCATCATGCGGCTGAACGGACTCGTGTAGGCGTTGGCGGCCACCGAAATCACGCCTGTCGCGCCAAGGGCCATCAAGGGTTGGGTGATGGCGTCGTCGCCCGAAAGCACGTCGAAGTCGGCGGGCTTGTCGCGCAGTATCTCCATGATTTGCTGCAAGTTGCCCGACGCCTCTTTCACGGCGACGATGTTGGGATGCTGGGCCAATTCCACGCAGGTGGCGGCTTGAAGGTTGACGCCCACGCGCCCCGGCACGTTGTAAACCACGACGGGGACGGGACTGGCGTCGGCGACAGCCTCGAAATGGGCCTTCATGCCGCGCTGGTTGGGCTTATTATAATAAGGTACGACGCTCAAGATGCCGTCGATGCCCTCGAAGTCTTGCGCTTTGATGGACTCGACGACGGCTTGCGTGTTGTTGCCTCCCATGCCGAGCATGACGGGCAGTCGGCCTTTGTTTGTCATTAATATCGTGTTGATAACCAGTTGTTTCTCTTCGCTTGTAAGGGTAGGGGCTTCGGAAGTGGTGCCCAAAACGACCAAGAAATCTGCACCGTTGTCGATGACGTGGGTCACGATGTGTTCAAGCGCTTCCACATCAACGGAGAAATCGTTCTTGAATGGCGTGACTAAGGCGATACCAGTGCCTTTGAAAGGATTGTTTTTCATTTTCATTGGGGGATTTGGTTTTGTGGCCCCGTCAGGGCTTTCAGGTAGTCGTGCAATATGCCGATGTTTGAAACCGGATTGGGGGAATTGGTGTTTTCGATGACCAAGTCGTAGATTTCCATGTGGTTGCTTTTTTGGAAACTGATCCTGAAATCCGATTTCGGCAAGGTGCATAGGTAGTCGCCGATGTCGGGGTCCTTCTCTGCCATGTTGATGAGCAGGTTGCTTGTGGGCAGCTTTTTGAGAAACTCGTGCTTTTCGGGCTTCAGCACACTCATGAAGCCGAAATCCTTTTGGGTGATTTCGGTGTAGAGGTCGCTTTGTAAGATGTTGTCTGACATTTGGTTACAAAGGATGATAAATCCACATCTTGAGGTGTTGAACAAGGGCTTTGCGCAGTTTTCGATGTTCTTGGCAAGCGATTTCCCGCTCTCATCGAGGATGATGAGCATGGAGTTAATGCGCTGCATGTTAGGTAGTTTCGGCGCAGGCTTTTCGGCAATGAACTGCTCAATGGCCCGATTCATGGCCCGATTCCTTATGGAGGAGATAAAATTCATGGTGCAAAGGTAGTTTATTTATCGGAAACGGAGCATGATTTCCTTGAAAATCGTTATTTTTGCAACTTGTTTTTGAAGGATATTGCCTTCGTAATTGCAACAAGACGATATGATTGTCACGATATTAGGTAGTGGAACATCGCAAGGCGTGCCCGTGATTGGCTGCACTTGCCCCGTGTGCCGGTCGAACGACCCGCGCGACAAGCGGCTCCGAACCTCCATCCTCATCCAGACCGATGAGGTGACGGTGGCCGTGGATGCCGGCCCCGACTTCCGCCAGCAGATGCTGCGCGAAAACATCACGAAATTGGACGCGGTCTTGATTACCCACGAGCACAAGGACCACATCGGCGGACTCGACGACCTGCGTCCTTACATTTTCATGAGCAAAAAGCCCATGCCGCTCTATGTGGCCGACACCGCCTTGCCCGAAATCAAGCGCGAGTATTCCTACGCCTTCGACGCGCATCCCTATCCGGGCGCGCCCACCTACGACATCCGCCGCCTCGACGAAACGCCCTTCGACTTGGGGGATTTGCATATCGTTCCGATAAAACTGAAACACTATACCCTAACTTGCTACGCCTTCCGCATCGGCAATTTCGCCTACGTCACCGACCTGAGCGAGATTTCCGAAGAAGCCATTGAAAAGTTGCAAGGCGTTGAATACCTGATTATTGAGGCGTTGCAAAAGAAGAAACACTACTCCCACCTTACCTTGGACGAGGCGATTGAAATCTCAAATAAGGTAGGGGCGAGGAAGACTTGGTTCACGCATTGCAGCCACAGCATGGGCCTCGCCGCCGACGTCAACCGTGAGTTGCCCGACGGCATGATGCTCGCCTACGACGGCCTGAAAATTTGTATTGAATAAATGTACGGCTGCCACATTGTGACAGCCCTACAACTGCAAACTCCAAACTGCCAACTGAATAACTGATAACTGCAAACTGATAACTGCCAACTGACATGAACGCAACCTATTCCCAAAGACTCATCAAACTCGCCGACCTCAACCATCACCAGACCTTCTTCGCCGGACGTTGCTCGGAATGGTTCTTGGAGAGTTCCTATTTCGCTGTAGCACAATACGTTGACACGAAAGATACCGTCCTTCTTGTCCTCCACGGCATCGACTTCAAGTTCCCGATTTTCGCGGGCGACATCGTCACTTTCGAGAGCAAGGTCGTGAATGTCGGTAGAAGCACGCTGACGGTTTACACGAAGATGTACCGCAGCCGCGAACCCGAAAAAATCGCCGCCGACGGCTTCGCCACCTTCTCCTATTTGGACGAAAACCACCGTTCAAAGCCGCACGGCATCGCGCTCACGCCCGAAACCGAAGAGGAGAGATTCCTCCAACAGCAGGCCTTGGAAGTGATGGAGGACTCGAAACGACGGGCGAAGGCGATGAATCAGAGATCTTAAGCAGGCATGTCATCCCAACGAAGGCATGTGGGTAGGAGGGGATCTATGCCTGCGGCGTTTATAGCTCCAACTCCTTCGGATAGCAGATGAAATGCTTTACGACTGGCTGAGAGAGCACCGAGATGTTCAGTTGGTCGGAAGCCTCGCCGATGTCTTTCAGGGTGCCGTCCTTGTAAAGAATGTTGATGGCGGGCTTCTTGGGGTGGTAGGCGTGGTTCGACGAAACGCCTTGCAGCAGCATGAAATCCGCCTCCTCCAACGACCAGCCGTATAGCTTTGCGATTTTCTGGCGTATGCCGTCGATGTAGTTCGGGTCAAACTCCGACTCGCGCATCTCGATGCGGAACAAGTGCCTGTCGGTCAGCCTTCTGCAAAGCTCGGAAAGCACACAGTCTTGGTCGTCTTGCCAGGCTTTCACCGCCGTCATCACGTCGTAGTCGTCCAACTGGCAGAACTGGTCGAGGACGAAATCGGGGTCGTGGTCGGCCTCGAAAGGACGCTGGTTTTTCAGGAAGAACGACAGGGCGGGCGTGGCGAACAGATTGCGTTCTTGGCTGAGCATCTTGGCGCGTTTCAGGATGTTGCGTAGCATGTATTCCGCGCTAAGTACGGCCTTGTGCATATACACCTGCCAATACATGATGCGGCGGGCGACCAAGAAACTCTCCACGGAATAGATGCCCTTGGCCTCGATAGCGAGTTCATTGCCAACCACTTCCATCATCTCCAGCAGTCGCTCGGCGTTCACGCTGCCCTCGGCCACGCCGGTGAAGAAACTGTCGCGCTTCAGGTAGTCGATTCGGTCGACGTCCAACTGACTGGAAATGAGTTTGGTAAGGAAGCCTTTCTCGTATTCCCCTTTGAACAGTTGGATGGCCATGTCGAGCCGCCCGTGGTGGATTTCGTTGAACTTCTGCATCACCTTCAGCGAAAGTTCCTCGTGTGAGGTGCCTTGCACGATGCTGTTCTCCAAGGTGTGCGAGAACGGGCCGTGGCCGCTGTCGTGGAGCAGGATGGCGAGCGAGGCGGCTTCTAATTCCTCGTCGGTGATGTCGTAGCCCTTGCCGCGTAGCAGGTGGATGGCGCGTCGCATCAGGTGCATCGTGCCGAGGCTGTGGGCGAAGCGCGTGTGGTTGGCGCCGGGATACACCAAGTTGGTCATGCTGACCTGCTTGATACGCCTAAGTCGCTGGAAATAAGGGTGCTCGATAATGTCGAAATGCAGTTCGTCAGGGATGCCGACGAAGCCATAGATCGGGTCGTTGAAGATTTTCTTTTTGTTTGGGGAGGAGGGCATGGCTTATTTTCCGTAAAGGTCTGAGTGGGTTCCTGTTCTGACAAGTGTGATAAGCTGAATGGCTTTGTCTTTCTTATAGATGAGAAGCCAGTCGGGATTGATGTGGCATTCGCGTTTGCCGTTGAAGTTGCCTTTCAAGGAATGGTCTTGGTTTTTGGCAGGCAGTTTCTCGTCGTTGGCTAATTTCCTAACAACATCGAAGAGGTCGTTCTCGTCAAGGCCACGCTTTTTGGCAAGCTTGATGTCGCGGTCAAATTTGCCTGTTGTCTTTACATCATAGAGCATGGATGTAACGTTTGAATTCCTCGAAATCCGAAAAAACAGTCCCTTCCCCCTCGTCAGCTTCTTTGCAGGCTTCAAGGGTTAACTCGTAGTTGGTCTTGCGCTTGCGCTTTGGGGTGGTTTTCTTTTCCATGACATTGAAGCCGTCGTTGTGAGCCAAAAAAGCCGCCAAAGCATTCGCAAAAGCGCCACCAGCCTCATACCGTAATGTTATCGTTTCCATTATTCCATGGTTTGGTTTTACACCGCAAAATTAGGAATAATTGTATAAAGAAGCGAAAAAAAACGGAGAAAAACATTGCAGATTGGAAAATTGGTGCTATTTTTGCCGTTGCAAAACGAAATGAAAGAGAGGTGATTATGGCAGCGAAACCGAATACAAAGCCTTATCCGTTCAAGGAAACACCCATGCTGTTTGGCGCGGATGCAGAACGGTTTTTGGAGGAAATCGAAAGCCCTGTAAGCGTTTCAGAGGCTGAGCGATTGGCTCAAGAAGAAGCGTATGAGTATTTGAAAAGCATTGCCTTGTTCCCATTGCCATAACTGCTTATGAGAAAGTTTGTTAAGGTCGAGGAAATAGATACGATTAAACCTTTTGGTTGTGGTGATAAGTCTTTGGACGATTTCCTTTTTGAGGATGCCAGATACTTTTATGATGAGTTTATCGCAAATACATTCATTTTGGAAGACGAGTCGGAGACTTTGGCTTATTTTAGCCTGCTGAATGACAAAATATCGAGTTCAACAGTCCCGAAAAACATTTGGAGAAAATTGCGCAAGGAATTCCCGCATGAAAAGCATTTCAATAGTTATCCGGCTGTGAAAATAGGCCGTTTGGCTGTTTCTGAACATCATCAAGGCGAACATCTTGGCTCGATGTTGATTAGGGCAATAAAAGAAATGCTTTTGCGTCGTGCTTCAATTGGTGCATGTCGGTTCATAACGGTTGATGCCTTGGTCGGGAAACGGTCATTTTATGAAAAGAACGGATTCCGCTTGTTGCAATCCGAAATCCCTGAAGATGCTGACACGATTTTGATGTATTTTGACCTTAAGGCCTTTTCGGTAAAATAATGCCGTTGTGTAAAATATTTCCCAATCTTATCCGTTTTCCAAAATAAATACTGTTTATCATGGACAAACCGACAATCCTGTGGGCCGACGACGAGATTGACCTCCTGAAGCCCCATATCATGTTTCTCGAACAGAAAGGCTATGAGGTGGTTACGGCCAACAACGGATCCGACGCCATCGACCTTGTTCACCAACATCATTTCGACATCGTCTTCCTCGACGAGCAGATGCCGGGCATCTCGGGCATCGAGGCACTGGAAGTCATCAAGCGCGACTATCCCAACCTGCCCGTGGTGATGATCACCAAGAGCGAAGAAGAACGCATTATGGAAGACGCAATTGGCTCAAACATAGCGGATTACCTCATCAAACCCGTCAACCCGAACCAAATCCTGCTATCGCTGAAACGCAATCTTGAAAACCGCACCCTGCGCGACGAGAAGTCGTCGATGAAATACCAGCAGGAGTTCCGCAAGATCAGCATGGACCTCAACAACAACCTGAACTTCGACGAATGGGTTGACCTCTATAAGAACTTGGTACGCTGGGAGTTGGAACTGCAAAAATCGACCGACGAAAGCATCAAGGGCATCCTCGCCGACCAAAAGCAGGAGGCCAACACGCAGTTCACGCGCTACATCGAAAGGCATTATGTGGACTGGATCCAAGGCAAGTCGGAGAAGCCCGTCATGTCGCATACCGTGGTGCGCGACAAGGTGATTCCGCATCTCGACGACAGTGACAAACCGCTGTTTTTCATCGTGATAGACAACCTGCGCTACGACCAGTGGAAGGCCATCCAGCCGCTAATCGAAAACTATTTCCGAGTGGAGGCCGACGACATCTATTACGCCATCCTGCCCACCACGACGCAATACGCCCGCAACGCGCTCTTTGCCGGACTGATGCCGCTCGAAATACGCCGCCGCTACCGCCAATGGTGGGTCGATGAGGACGAGGAAGGCACCAAGAACCAATACGAAGGCGAGCTTTTGGGCGAGCAGCTGAAACGCTTCGGCAAGAACATCAAGTACTCTTATAATAAGGTGTTGAACTTGGCGGCGGGCAAAAAACTCGCCGAGCAGATGGCCAACCTGATGCAGAACAAGCTGAACGTCATCGTGTATAACTTCGTCGATATGCTGTCGCACGCCCGTACCGAGATGGAAATCATCCGCGAACTGGCCGACGACGAGGAGGCCTACCGCTCGCTGATGTACTCGTGGTTCGAACATTCAAGCCTTTTCGACATGATGCGTTTCATCGCCGAAAAGGGTTGCGACATGGTCATCACCACCGACCACGGCTCCACCTACGTCGAAAAGCCTGTCCGCATCTTGGGCGACCGCGAGGTGAACACCAACCTGCGCTACAAGTACGGCAAGAACCTGAGATACAACCCGAAAGAGGTGTTTGAGGTGAAAGACCCCGAGAAGGTTTTCCTGCCCAAGGCCAACCTCAGCACGACCTTCGTCTTCGCTGGCGAGAGCGACTTCTTCGCCTACCCGAACAACTACAACTATTACGTCAGCTACTACCGCAACACCTTCCAGCACGGCGGCATCTCGATGAACGAAATGCTGATTCCGGTGACGCATTTAACCGCGAAGTGATTTTGTGGGATTGCCTGACGGCAAGAAATTGTTCAAAAATCAAATTTAAAATCTGTCAAAAATCTATTATTTTGATTTTCAATAGATTTTCTAAATGATTTTCTACAGATTTCTTGCGAAGCAATCCCATAAAAAACTATCTTTGCAGCATGATAGTGCTATGCCATGAAAGATAAAAAGTTCATAATAAACAGCGTGGAGCAACTTTCGGAAGTGTCTGATTATCTGCTCTCAATGCGCAATGAGGCCGATGTCATCGCCTTCTACGGCGCGATGGGTGCGGGCAAGACCACTTTAATCAAGAACCTGTGCCACAAAATGGGTGTCACCGACGAGGTGAACAGCCCGACTTTCGCTATCGTCAACGAGTATGTGACGGAGGTGGGAGAATCGGTCTATCACTTTGATTTCTACCGTATTAAGAAGTTGGAGGAAGCTTACGACATTGGTTATGAGAATTACTTCTACAGCGGCAACCTCTGCCTCATCGAGTGGCCCGAAATGATCGAGCCGTTGCTGCCCGAAAAGTATGTCCGCGTGGAGATTCGGCACGGAGACACTGACGACGAGCGAGAGATTTTGTGTGAGTTAATAAGTTGATTATGAAAAAGTTAGTTGTCCTATTGAGTGCAATTGTGATGGCAAGTTTTTGTACCTCTTGCAATTCTGTTGAATCCAAAAATGCGTTTGGTTACGACCGCTCGAGGGTTGAGGCAGTGATTGCCGACCACGACACGACCATTCTCTATTTCATGACTTCGTGGTGCCAGGCGGGACAGTCGGATTTTGAACGGAATCTGAAGCCTTATCTCGGCAAAGCCTCTGACACTAAGGCGATTGTTGTCGTTTGCGTTGGCGAGTTGGAGCAAGTTGCAAACTTGGGAAATGGTGACAAGAATTTGTTGGTATGCAGCACCCCGTCGCGCAATCCACTATCAGATAAGCTGTTCATTAACAAGGAATGTAAGAAGATGCTAAATGGTTATAAACGTGTGAATTACGTTCCTGTTAGTTTGGTTTGTAATAGAAATGGTGAAATCCTCAATTGGAACACCAACACGGAGTCGAGTTTGGTTTACGGAAACCTTTATCAGTATCTAACAGGTTGGAAATGAATGAAAAACTGAAACAAATCATTTCCGAAGCCTCAAAAGTCTTCGTCCTGACCGATGAGAACGTGGCGCCGTTTTGGTTGCCCGAAGTAGAACATTGGCTGAATTGCGAAAACGCGGTTGAAATCGTGATAAAATCTGGCGAGCGGCACAAGAACTTGCAATCCGTCCAGCGTATTTGGAAAATCTTGATGCGGCATCACGCCGACCGCAACGCCTTGTTAATCAACCTCGGAGGCGGCGTGATTGCCGACTTGGGCGGCTTCGCGGCCTCGACCTACAAGCGCGGCATCCGCTTCGTCAACATCCCGACCACGCTGCTCGCGATGGTGGACGCGGCGATAGGAGGGAAGACCGGCATCGACTTCGGCGACGCAAAAAACCAAATCGGAACCTTTGCCGAAGCCGATGAAGTGCTGATTCACAAGGATTTCCTCGTCACCTTGCCCCAGCGTGAACTGCTTTCCGGCCTGACTGAGATGCTGAAGTACGGCTTCATCGCCGACCCCGAATTGCTGCAAGTGAGTTTGGAGAATTACGAATCGTACATTTCCCGTTGCGGCGACATCAAGCGCGAAATTGTGGCCAAAGACCCTCACGAGAAAGGCCTGCGCAAAATCCTGAATTTCGGCCATACCTTGGGCCATGCCATTGAAAGCCACTGCCTTACGATGGGAAGCCCCTTGCTGCATGGCGAGGCGGTTGCCTTGGGGATGTTGGCGGCATTGTGGCTTTCGGTGAAACACTGCGGATTGGACGCTTTCGTTTTGCAACAATTTGAAAACCAGCTTCCCATGTTGCTTTCGGAGGCCGAAATTTCGCTTTCGGAAGCCGACGTGGAACCCGTTTTGGCTTACCTCGTCCACGACAAGAAAAGCCATCGTGAAACCCCGCAATTCGTTCTGCTTGAGGCGGTTGGAAAGCCCGTTTGGGATTTAGCGATAGAGGATGAAAGCGTTTGTGAATCATTGAAATATGTAATCAGTAAGCTATGATTCCTTCAGACACTCACCAACTCCCTTTGCCGTCATCGCGGGCGCAGACCCGCGATCTCCCAAACGATAAGGATACGTCTCCGCATTTGGGAGATGGCGGATGTTTCTCCGCCATGACGTCAAAAGACGGAAGGGTGCTACACTTCGGAGAGATTGTGTTGCCGGCCAGCAAAAGCGAGTCGAACCGCGCCTTGATGATGGTAGCCTACGGCGGCTTTGCGCCTGATTTCCAGAACCTTTCCGATTCAAGCGATACGCGAATACTCCAGCAAGCCTTGCGCGACATTGACGGCAAAAAACCAGTCATCGACATTGCCGACTGCGGCACGGCGGCGCGTTTTCTGACCACGTTTTTGGCTTGTCGCGAAGGCTGTTGGCTCCTGACGGGTACGGAGCGCATGAAACAGCGTCCCGTTCAGCCATTGGTGGAGGCTTTGCTAAGCTTAGGTGCTGAAATCCAATATGTTGAGAAGGAAGGCTTTTTGCCGCTGCAAATCGTCGGGAATCCGATTTCAGGCGGCAAGGCGGGCATCGACATGACGCAAAGCAGCCAGTTCGCCTCCTCGTTGCTCTTGGCCGCTCCGATGTTTCCGCAAGGCCTTGAACTTGCACTGTTTGGCTCGCTCAATTCCCTGCCTTATCTCGACATGACCTTGGCCCTAATGCGGCATTTCGGGGCTGAAGCGGAACGCATCGGAAGGAAAGTCGTTGTCAAGCCCAAGCCTTATCAACCAACGGGTTTCATCATTGAATCGGACTGGACGGCGGCCTCGTATTGGTACGAAATGGCGGCGTTGAGCGAGGAATGTGAAATTAGGTTGCGCGGTCATTTCGACAGGCTCAATGACCGGCGGCTTCAAGGTGATGCCGTCATCGCCGAATGGATGCAGGTTTTTGGCGTGCAAACCTTAGAAACCGACAATGCGTTGGTTTTGAGCAAAATGCCTTTCGAGAAGAAGCCTTTGGCTTTCGATTTTTCCAATGCTCCCGACTTGTTCCCTACCGTTGCGGCCACCTGTGCGGGCCTGCAAGCGGAGGCGCGTTTCACAGGCCTTTCCCATCTTGCCTTAAAAGAATCGGATCGAGTGAGGGCGATGAAGATTGAACTGATGAAAATCGGTGCTGATTTGGAAATATTATCGGATGGAGAAGCGTATTTACGTTTTAAATCACGATATCCATTCGAAACTGTGCCAAGATTTCTTAGTTTTTCTTCTTACAATGACCATCGCATCGTTATGTCGTTGGCACCCTTGTCGTTACGAATCGGCCCCGTCCGTTTCGATCGGCCTGATGTGGTTGAGAAATCGTATCCGGGTTTTTGGTCGGATGTGGCGTTTTTGCCAATTGTGTAAGTAATTTCGGAAAATTCAGGCGGGATTATGTTTGGAAATGTAAAATTCCTTATTTTTGCCCGATTTTAATATGAGAACATGACTGTAGAGTTATTTGTGCCTTGTGTCATCGACCAGTTTTTCCCGAGTGTGGCTGTCAACACGTTGAAAGTGCTTGAACGCGCCGGGGTGGATGTGCACTATAATCCTGAGCAGACATGTTGCGGAAGGTTTGCCTATAACGCTGGTTTTGTGGAAGATGCAAAGGAATTGGGCGATAAGTTCCTCAATGATTTTTCGTCAGACAACCCCTTGGTGGCACCTTCGGCAGCTTGCGTGCATTACATCAGGAAACGTTTTCCAGAATTGTTTTTTAATACGGCCAATCACTTGAATTTCAAGAAGATGGTCGGAAATGTGTTTGAGTTGACCGATTTTTTGGTCAATCGTTTGCATTATGATGATTTCGGGGCTGAGTTTCCCCACAAGGTGACGTTTCACGACAGCTGTAGTGCCTTGCGGGGATTGGGTTTGGGCAAAGAAGCGAGGCAGCTTCTCTCGAAAGTGAAAGGCTTGGAATTGGTCGAAATGAAGCAGACGGACATGTGCTGCGGCGCCGACCTCTCTTTGCAAGTGAACCACGAACCGATAGCCGTCGGTATGGCTAACCATAAGATTAAGAACGCTTTAAATACGGGTGCCGAGTATATTGTTTCTACGGATATGACCTGCCTGATGCATCAAAAATCCTTCATCGAGAAGGCTGGTCTTCCCATCAAGGTGATCCATATCGCCGACGTGCTCGCGTCGGGATGGGATTAAATAAACGACAAGAGAAAATGAATGACTATTACATACACGAAAGCAGCTATGTTGACGACAACGTGAGCATCGGCGAAGGCACCAAGATTTGGCATTTTTGCCACATCCAGTCGGGTGCCGTGATAGGAAGGAACTGCTCGTTTGGGCAGAATGTCAACGTGGGCAACAACGTGAAAATCGGCAACAACGTGCGCGTGCAGAACAACGTCTCGATCTACGAAGGCGTTGAGATTGAGGACAATGTGTTTTGCGGGCCGAGTTGCGTCTTCACCAACGTGACTACGCCGAGGGCGCATTTCCCCGTCCATGGCGTGTATGCCAAGACCCGCATTTGCGAAGGCGCGTCGCTCGGTGCCAATTCGACCATCGTTTGTGGCCACACGGTGGGCAAGTGCGCCCTCGTCGCGGCTGGTGCCGTGGTGACCAAAGACGTGAAGCCCTATGCGCTGATGGCCGGCGTGCCTGCCAAGCAAATCGGCTGGGTGTGCGAATGCGGACAACGCCTTGACGCCTCGCTGCATTGCTCCTGTGGTCGCCATTATACAGAAAAAAATGGTTGCCTAACTGAACAACAGACAGCTGGTACGGCTGCCACAGTGTGACAGCCCTACTGCTAACTGAAAACTGCCAACTGCCAACTGAAAACTGATAGAAAGATGCAATTCAGAGACCTGAAAACACAATATAACGTCCTCAAGGACGAGATGGACAAGGCCATCCTCGACGTGGTCGCTTCGAGCGCATACGTGATGGGCCCGAAAATCAAGGAGATGGAAACCGCTTTTGCCGACTATGTGGGCGTGAAGCATTGCGTGGCCTGCAACAGCGGCACCGATGCCTTGCTGCTCGCCCTCAAAGTGTGGGACGTGAAGGCCGGCGATGCCGTTTTCGTGCCGAGTTTCACCTTCTTCGCCTCGGCGGAAGTCATCGCCATGCAAGGCGCGACGCCGGTTTTCGTCGATGTCGATAAGGACACGTTCAATATCGACGTGGCCGACCTTGAGCGCAAGATCGGGCAAACCGAGAAGGCCGGCAGGCTCAAGCCGCGCGTCGTCATCGCGGTGGATTTGTTCGGGCTGCCCGCCGACTTCAAGGCCGTCCGCGAAGTGGCTGAAAAACACGGGCTTTACGTTTTGGAAGACGGCGCACAAGGCTTTGGCGGTCGCATCGGTCGGCAGAAGGCCTGCTCGTTTGGCGACATCTCCACGACCTCGTTCTTCCCGGCCAAGCCCGTGGGCTGCTACGGCGACGGCGGCGCGGTGTTCACCGACAACGATGCGTGGGCCGAACTGCTTGATTCCTATCATCTTCACGGCAAGGGCAGCGACCGCTACGACAACATCCGCATCGGCATGAACTCGCGCTTGGACAGCATCCAGGCGGCCATCCTGCTCGTCAAGCTGAAGGCTTTCGCCGACTACGAGTTGGCGGATGTCAACAAGGTGGCGGCACGCTACACCGAGAAGCTGCAAGGCGTGGCGAAGACCCCGATCGTGCCCGAAGGCTTCTATTCGAGCTGGGCGCAATACACGATTCAGGTTGAGAACAAAGAGGTCAGGGCGCGGTTGCAGGCGGCACTGAAGGACCTCGACATCCCCACGGCCATCTATTATCCCATTCCGATGCACCGTCAGACGGCGTTCAACTATCTGGACCTCAACGACAACCAATGTCCTGTTTCGGACGGTTTGGCTGACACGGTGTTGTCCCTGCCCGTGCATCCTTATCTTTCCGAAAAAGACCAGGATGCGATTTGCGAGGCTGTCAGGAAGTTCGTGAAATAATGATTCCTTGTCATGGGCCTGCGTTCATTCATAAACGACATCACTTCGCGTGACAATTACGAGGAGGTCATGGAATATCTTTCCGCGACCGAGACCAAACATGCGCCACGTTTCGACTTCGACGATGCGCCTGATCAGCTTCGTGAATTGATCGAGGTGGGGAAGAGTCCGCTTGGCCCCGAGCGCTCGAAATGGCTGAACGACTTCGTGGTGAAGTCGTGGCAAGCCCCCGACGGCGAGGCGGAAGTGCTGTTCGCCGAAGACTATCTGAACGGCATCCGTTACGTGAACCGGTATCTGCGCAAGGCCAACCAAAAGCTGAAGCAGGACGGCTATTTCGTTTGCGCTTTCGACACGGCACAGAAGCGCAGGGCGGTCATTTTCAGCAAGTATCCTCGTTTTGTCGCAAACATCGTCTATTTTTTCGACTTCCTCTGGCATCGGGTCTGCCCCAAATTGGGACTGACAAGGCGTTTCTATTATTTTTGCACCCGGAAGGTCAAGAAGGTGTTCCCTCGCCCCGAAGTGTTAGGCAGGCTGTATTATTGCGGCTTCGATGTGGTCAGCGAGCAGTATCTTCACGACCATTATTGCGTGATCAGCCAAAAGAAAAGGCCGCCCAGCACCGAGCCGCATACCTACGGGCTTTTAGTCAGGCTGAGAAGGGTGGGGAAGGACGGCAAGCTGTTCAACGTCTTCAAGTTCCGCACCATGTATGCCTATTCGGAATACCTGCAAACTTACGTTTACAAGAGCAACGACTTGGACAAAGGCGGGAAGTTCAAGGACGACTACCGCATCACCGAGTGGGGACAAGTGTTGCGCAAACTGTGGATCGATGAAATCCCCATGTTCATCAACCTGATCAAAGGTCAGATCAAGTTGGTGGGCGTCCGTCCGCTGAGTCGGCAGTATTTCAGCCTGTATTCGCCTGAAATGCAACAGCTACGCATAAAAGTGAAGCCTGGGCTGCTTCCCCCGTTCTATGTCGATATGCCCGAAACGATAGAGGCCATCCAGGAAAACGAGCGGCAGTATCTTGAAGCCTATTTCCAGCATCCGTTCCGCACCGACTGGAAGTATTTCTGGAAGATTATTGGCAACATTGTTTTCAGGGGCGAACGATCCAAATGATAATTCGGTTTTTTTTTGTTTTTCAACAGAAAAAGGCTATCTTTGCAGCGCGGAATCGGATGCTTTTCCGTAACCCGTGAAAAGCTACAATCATGTCCCTCAACGGCTCTTTGTTAATTCGTTGATTCACAATTTGATACGGATTTATTGTGGGAGTCAAGGGGCGAAGCTGTATAATGAAATGAGCGAAAATTGGACAACGGTCATCAAGCCGAAGAACAAGCTGCTTGAAGTCAACATAGGGGAATTGTGGAGATACAAGGACTTGATTTCCCTTTTCATCAAACGCAACATCATCACCCAATACAAGCAGACGGTGCTCGGCCCGTTGTGGTTCGTGGTGCAACCGGCCTTGTCGGTCGTGATGTACATGATCGTGTTTGGCGGCATCGCCGGCATCCCCACCGACGGTGTGCCGAAGCCCTTGTTTTATTTGGCAGGCACTTGCATGTGGCAGTATTTCTCGGATTGTCTCACCAAGACCTCAAACACCTTTGTTGACAATGCCGGCATCTTCGGGAAGGTGTATTTCCCGAGGCTCGCCATGCCTTTGGCGAATGTGTTGTCGAATTTGGTGCGCTTCGGCATACAGTTCGCGTTGTTCTTGGTGGTTTATGCCATCTATGCCTTCATCGGCGGATCGGCGGCGCATTTCACATGGTATGCCCTGCTGTTTCCGGTGCTGGTGCTGATGCTGGCGGGGTTGGCCTTGGGTTTTGGCATCCTGTTCTCGTCGATGACCACCAAGTACCGCGACTTGCAGGTGCTGTTCTCCTTTGGGGTGTCGTTGTGGATGTATGCCACGCCGATTGTCTATCCGCTGTCGCAAACCAAGTCGATGTATTGGAAAGGCATCCCCGTCCACAAGCTGATGTGCCTCAACCCGGTGACGCCTGTCATCGAGACGTTCAAGTACGGTTTCTTGGGCGCCGGCGAGTTTGTGGGATGGCGGTGGTTGGCGTATAGTTTCGTGTTCATGGTCGTCTTGTTGCTGGTAGGCATCGTGGTGTTCAACAAGGTGCAGAAGACCTTCATGGATACGGTGTGAGGGAGTTAGGAGTTAGGAGTTAGGAGTTAGGAGTTAGGAGTTAGGAGTGATTAGTTGATAGTTTTTGGTTTATTGTGGCGATAGCGATTTCAAAATTATTATTTTTTAATAATCATAAAATAATAAAACCGTGAAAAAACTATATAATCCGTTTATAATCAGCGGTTATGATGGCGAGCATTATTTCTGCGACCGAGAGAAGGAAACGCTTCGACTTGGTGAGGAAATTGCCAATGGGAACAATGTTGCCCTAATTGCCATGCGGCGTATGGGGAAAAGTGGTCTTATTCAACATTATTGAAAGTATTGATATGGAAAGCTACGATGCCTTTGCAATGACTTTGTTACCTATGAAAGAGGCTCGTATTTTGTGTACGACTTGTTTTTGGGCTACTGGATACAAAAAGAGTTTTGATTTCGTTTGCGGTTTTCAATCATACGAACCACAAAGAAGATAAGCCAGTTCAATATGTCAACAGCAATAGAATTCAACAATATCAGCAAACTCTACCGGCTGGGCATGGTCGGCACCGGCACTCTGGCCCACGACCTGAAACGCTGGTGGACGATGGATTTATGTTTGGCAGTCCCTATGCTGTTGAGTGAATGATGATTTATGACAAAAGAAGAGTTGATATTGAAGTTGGACGGCATCGAATGGGACGACTTTGAAGTGAAGGAGGCCGCCGTTGAACTCCCTAAGAACGTTTGGGAAACGGTCAGTGCGTTTTCCAACACTTCGGGAGGATGGATTGTCCTTGGTGTGAAGCAGGTAGGCCAAAAGTTCGAAGTCACCGGCGTAAAAAACGGCGAGAAAATAGAGTCCGACTTCCTGAATGTCATACATGGAAAGCAGAAACTGAGCCATCCAATCTCCGTCACCCCTAAGAAATACATTATCGGCGGCAAATTAGTGTTGGCTTTTTTCATCCCGTCATCGACCCAGAAACCCATTTTTGTCAATTCTTTGCAAAACACCTTCCTGCGGTCGGGAAGCGGAGACCGACGCGCGAGCGACATGGAAATCAATGCCATGTTTCGCGACCAAGCTTTTGGCACAAAAAGCGAGCAAGTCATCGAAGGGTCGTCAATTGAGATGCTGAACCCTCATTCTTTGTTGACATATCGGAACAGGATTGCCAATGTCAATCCCGACTTTCCCTATAACGAACTGCCTTCGGATGAGTTTTGCGAAAAGACAGGCATAACACGGAAAGGGGCACTCACTTACGGGAGCTTGTTGATGTTGGGGAAGCGCGATGTGGTACAGTTCTATGTCACTAATTTCTGGATAGACATGCTCGAAATCCCTGGGGTGAGTCCGGGCGAGGCGGAACCGCGTTACACTTTCCGTATGCCGGAACAAGAAAACATTTGGGAATACTACAACGTCCTTATCCAACGCCTGCGACTCCATGTGGATGCTCCTTTCACCGCAGGACCCGATGGGTTTGCACCTGACGACAATTCGCAACTCTACGCCTTGCGTGAAGGCTTGGTCAATATGCTTGCCCATGCCGATTATTTCAGCCCCATGCATTCCACCGTGAGAGTGTTTACAAACCGTATTGAGTTTCAGAACGCAGGACGTTTCATGTTCGATCTGAGTGAATTGAAAAAACAGATGCATTCGATGCCAAGGAACCCGATTTTGATAAAGCTTTTTCGGTTTGCGAAGTTAAGCGAGAACGCAGGGTATGGAATCGACAAAATGCTGACTTGGGAAAAACTGACCCACAATCCCGTTGAGTTTTCAAGCGACTTGGTTTGTTCAATGGTGACCTATTTTCGGACAAACGATGGCGGTGGTTCGCGGAATCATGCCAGTGACGTAACAGAAAACCCGTATGAAAACCCGTATGAAAACCCGTATGAAAACCCGTATGAAAATATGGGTTCGTTGGATAGCGCAATTTTGGATGCGATGCGCCAAAAACCACGGATTACGCAAGGTGAGCTGTCCGAAATGACAGGAAAGCACAAGGATACTATTTATACACATATCAAACTGTTGCGCGAAAAAGGCTTCATCCGCCGCATCGGACCCGACAAGGGCGGACATTGGGAAGTGATTGAAAAAAGTGAAACAAAAAACACATGTCAACAGCAATAGAATTCAACAATATCAGCAAACTCTACCGCTTGGGCTTGGTCTCGACGGGGACGATAGCCCACGACCTGAAACGCTGGTGGACGGTCAACGTCAGGAGGGAGGAGGACCCCTACCTCAAGATTGGCGAGACCAACGACCGCAGCACCAAGGGCGGGAGCGACTACGTGTGGGCCTTGAAGGACATCGACTTCAAGGTGGAGCAGGGCGACGTGGTGGGCATCATCGGCAAGAACGGCGCGGGCAAGAGCACGCTGCTGAAGCTCCTCTCGAAGGTCACCGCCCCGACCACGGGCGAGATTCGCGCCCGCGGCCGCATAGGCTCGCTGCTGGAGGTCGGCACTGGATTCCACCCCGAAATGACGGGGCGTGAGAACATCTACATGAACGGAGCCATCCTCGGCATGACCAAGCAAGAAATATCACGAAAGCTCGATGAAATCATTGATTTCTCTGGCTGCGAGCGCTATATCGACACCCCCGTGAAGCGTTACAGCAGCGGCATGATGGTGCGCCTCGGCTTCGCCGTCGCCGCCCACCTCGACCCGGAGATTCTCGTCGTCGACGAAGTCCTCGCCGTCGGCGACGCCGAGTTCCAGAAGAAAGCCATCGGCAAGATGCAGGACGTGAGCCGCGGCGAAGGAAGGACAGTGCTGTTTGTGAGCCATAATATGGGGAGTGTAAGGAAACTGTGTAACAGGGGTGTCGTGTTGAGAAATGGGTTGCTTTATTATGATGGGGATATTAATTCAGCCATTAACTATTATTTGGAAGATGCCAGTTTTGAGAATGTGAAATATGTTGAGGTGACAAATGCAATACGAGACAGGTCGCGCTCATTGGAAGTAGAATTTCTTTCTTGTGAATTGATGGATAAGTCAGATACGTATGCTTCCGATGAAGATATACCCATTCGTGTCACTATTCAAGCTCATCGGAATGTTGAGGAATGTAGGATTAATATTGCAATATTTGATGTGAACGACGCTCCAATTGGATCGTATTCTTCAGATGAGTTTTTCTCTATCAGAAATGAGCAAATACTGTCTTTGGATTATAATCTACATTCCCCTCATTTGGCAATGGGAGATTATTATGTTGCATTTTCCGTCGGGCTTGGCAATGCCAAAGAAGGAGAAACAAATTTTGATGTGATACACAGAGCGCTTTCTTTCACGATAGATAGACTGACGAAAGATGTGTTTTTTTTGAAATGGGACAAAGGATGGGGTAATCTGGTGTTAAAAGCGGATTGTAAAATGATGAAATCGGAATCGTAAAGAGTTAAGTTTATAGTAATGGAATATGTTACGGTAAATCAATTTGATGAACTTATAAGGCACAACCTTCACAGGATTCCCCACGACATCGACCTTGTTGTTGGTATTCCGAGAAGCGGCATGTTGCCTGCTAATCTGATAGCCTTGTATCTCAATACGAGGTTGTCGGACATTGATTCATTTGTTGGCGGAAGGATATACAGTAATGGTTTGTCGCGGGGAGGATATGTTAGAAAAGGTGAAATCAAAAAAGTGTTAGTTGTTGATGATAGTATAGGTTCGGGGGTGTCGATGAATGACGCGAAGAAAAAATTGGAAGTTTGTCGAGACGGCAATTATGATTTCATTTTTTGTGCACCTATAGCCACGACAGGCGGTTCTAAAATGGTGGATTTATATTTCACAATCATTGATGGGGACAGATTGTTCGAATGGAACATTTTCCATCATTCAATTTTGTCTATTGCATGTATGGATATAGATGGAGTCTTATGTGTGGATCCATTACTTGATGATGATGGTGAAGTCTATCAGTCTTTTTTGCAAACGGCCAATCCGTTGTTTGTTCCAACATGCAAAATCAATACGCTGATATCCTGTCGTCTTGAAAAATATAGGAATCAAACCGAAAAATGGTTGTCTGACAATCATGTTGACTACGATAAATTGGTGATGCTTGATTTCCCGGATAAGGCGACAAGAGTGGCATGGGGGAAACATGGGGAGTATAAAGGCAAGTATTATGCTCAAAGACAAGATTGCAGTTTGTTTATAGAAAGCTCCTACGCACAAGCTGTTGAGATTGCAAAAATATCCGGGAAGCCCGTTTATTGTGTTGAGTCAAATTCGATGATTCAGATACAGGTTGTGTCGAAGAAGAAAAGATTTCTTCATGCTATCCGAAAGAGGATGCCCAATGTTTATTCGCGTATCCGCAAGATGTATTATAGAACAAAGTAAGGCTATTTTTGCCAGTTTCTGGTTCTAAGAAGCACACTTGACATGGATTCAAAAGCCGCAACAGATTCAAGGCTCAAACGGGGCTATTTCCACGACTACCATAGTCCGTGCATCTATCTGGTCACGGTGACAGTGGTGGACAGGGAGCCGTTGTTGGGCGATGTGACAGGCGACGTGGAGCATGCCGTCATTGGGCTGTCGGAGGTCGGCAGGGCGGTGAAGCGCGAGGTGTATGCCCTCCCGCAACGCTATCCCCAAGTGCAGGTGCTTCAGTATCAGATCATGCCAGACCATGTTCACCTTGTGCTGCGCGTCCATGAGCGGCTGCCTGAGCAAATGCCCATAGGCAATGTGGTGGCGGCGTGGAAGCAGGCTTGCGGCAAGGCTTATTCGGCTTTGCTGTGGCGAGACCTGAAGGCCTCGCCCCGTGACGGACAGCCAAGCGCACAGGCCTGTCCGTCACGTGAAGCGACCTTCAGGTCGCCCGAAGGAAGCAAGCCGCCTTACAAGCCCCTCTTCTCAAAAGGCTACAACGACAGCATCCTTATGGGCAAGGGCCAGCTTGCCCACATGATAGCCTATGTGCAGGACAACCCGCGCCGCCTGCTCATCAAGCGGCAAAACCGAGGCCTTTTCGCCATCCATCGTGGCCTTGCCGTTGCGGGCATGAGCTTCGATGCGGTGGGGAACTTGTGCCTGCTGCAAAAGCCGATGGCGGCAGTCCATTGCCGGAGCCGCTGGACGGATGCCGAGCAACAGGAATACGCCCAACACTGTCTTGCCTTGGCCGACAAGGGGACGGTGCTCGTTGGGGCTTTTATCTCCAAGGCGGAGAAAGCCATAGAGCAGGCCGCCATGAAAAAAGGCTTGCCCGTCGTACGCCTCGTTGAAAACGGCTTCAACGACCTCTACAAACCTATAGGTCGGGATTTCTACGCCTGCGCCGAAGGCCGTCTGTTGCTTTTGGCCCCGTGGCCATACCACAACGACACGCGAACCATCACCCGTGAGCAGTGCCAGCAGCTTAATGAGATGGCGGAAACCATCAGCCTAAATAACGATGTTTTAACGACAAAAAACCAACCAAGATGAAATACCCCATTGGAATACAGAACTTCGGCGAGATCCGGAGAGACGGCTATGTTTACGTTGACAAGACCGCGCTGATGTATAAACTCACCTCGGAGGGGAAGTACTATTTCCTTTCGCGTCCGCGCAGGTTCGGCAAGTCATTGCTGCTGTCAACCTTAGAGGCCTACTTTCAGGGCGAAAAGGCCTTGTTCGACGGGCTGGCGGTAAGCGGGTTGGAACACGAATGGGTGCGACATCCCATATTTCATCTTGACCTGAACAGCCGAGAATATAAGGACGAATCGTCGCTTGAGGCTGAGCTGAACCGCCATTTGGAGCAGTGGGAGAAGCAGTATGGCGACGAGTTCAGTCAGAGAGCCACAGAAGAACGTTTCCTACAAGTCATCGGAAAGGCTTATGAACAGACTGGCAAGCGGGTGGTCATTTTGGTTGACGAGTACGACAAGCCCTTGCTTCAGGCCATTGGCAACCCCACCTTGCAAGACGCTTACCGAAGCAAGCTGAAAGCTTTTTATTCGGTGCTGAAAACATGCGACCGCTACATCCGCTTCGCGTTCCTTACTGGCGTCACCAAGTTCGGGAAGGTGAGCGTGTTCAGCGACCTGAACAACCTGTTTGACATTTCGTTCGACAAACGGTATGTGTCGATATGCGGCGTGACAGAGAGGGAGTTGCATGAGGTGTTTGACCATAGTGTTGAGACATTGGCCCAAGCCAATGGCATGGGGAAGGAGGAATGTTACTCCCGCCTGAAGCTCGACTTCGACGGCTACCATTTTGAGGAAGGCACAGAGGGCATCTATAATCCTTTCAGCCTGCTCAACACATTGTCAAGCTGCCAATTCAGGGACTATTGGTTCGAGACAGGCACGCCGACCTTCCTCGTACACCAGCTCCAGAAGACGCACTACCGGTTGGACGACATGACCGAGGAGCAACTCTCCGCTGACACGCTGAACAGCATCGACATCATGGACGAGAACCCGTTGCCGCTGCTGTTCCAGAGCGGCTACCTGACCATCAAAGGATTCGACAGGGAATTCAAGACCTACACCCTCGGATTCCCCAACCGCGAAGTGAAAGAAGGGTTTGTCAAGTACCTCGTTCCTTTTTACACGCCGAAGAAAGAGGAGAAGTCTGTTTTCGATATATCGTGGTTTGTCAAGGAAATCCGTTCGGGCGATGCCAAAGGCTTCATGTGCCGGTTGGAAGCCTTCTTCTCCAAGGGCGACTATGCGCTTATGGGCGACAGGGAACTCTATTTCCAGAACGCGATGTACGTGTTCTTCATGCTGCTGGGCCTCTATGTGGAGGTGGAGCGTCACACGACCGACGGGCGTATGGACATGCTGGTGCAGACGAAGGACTATGTCTATATCTTCGAGCTGAAGATAGACCAGAGTGCTGACATCGCCTTGCAGCAGATAGATGACAAGGGCTATGCCAAGCCGTTTGCCGCCGACCCGCGCAAGCTCTTCAAGATAGGAGTGGACTTCTCCACGGAGAAACGCTGCATCGACGGGTGGAAGATAGAATAATACGCCATTATCCCTCAAAATAAGAATCGTATGTTAGCCCCCATAGTCCTTTTTGTTTACAACCGCCCGTGGCACACCCGCCAAACGGTTGAGGCGTTGCAACGTTGCGAATTGGCCAAGGAGAGCGAGCTGTATATTTTCGCTGACGGGCCAAAAGAGGGGGCATCGGAAGAAGTGTTTAATCAAATAGCCGAAGTCAGAAAATACATACAATCCCTAGGGGGATTTAAAGTCATCAGCATTATCGAAAGCCCCACAAACAAAGGTTTGGCAAACTCCGTTATTCAAGGTGTAAGTGAAGTAATTGAGAAACACGGGAAAGTCATTGTTGTAGAGGACGACATTGTATCTCATCCTTTCTTCCTGCGTTTCATGAATGAGGCGTTAGAACGCTATGAAAAGGTCCATCAGGTTTTTGCCATAAGTGCTACAATGGAAAGATTCCATGTTCCATTCAATTACAACAAAGATGTTTTTTTGACATACAGATTCGGTTCTTGGGGATGGGCGACGTGGAAAGATCGATGGGACTCCGTTAACTGGGATATCGGCACCTATCCTATCTTTACCCAGCCATCCTCGGCACAAATAAAAAAACTGAATAAAGGAGGCGAAGATCTGTGGCCAATGTTGCAGGCACAAAAGAACGGGGAAATCGACTCGTGGGCCATTCGCATGGGATACAACATGACTTTACAGAACAGATTATGCTTACGCCCCTCAAAATCTTTCGTTGACAACATTGGAATGGATGGAAGTGGTATTCATTGCGGAATCAGTGACTGCCAGTTATTGCCATCATACGATAGAGATGCATATCAAGTACATCTAATTGACAGTGTCAAACCAAATGATGCAATTACCAAAAACATTGCATCCGTTTTTGCCCCCCCCCCCCATGCAAGGTACTGGCAGCCTTCTCAAGAGATTGAAAAGAGCGACAAAGAGGATGCTGACGCTATTAAATATACGATAATTATCCCTCACTATGACATTCCCACATTATTGGTTCGCTGCTTGCACTCAATACCGACAAGAAAAGACATTCAAATCATTGTTGTGGACGATTGTAGTCCAAATTTTGAAACCTTCACGGAATTCTATGAGGAACTGTCTCGACCATTTTTGGAGTTGTATTCCACGGGGAAAAGAATGGGAGCCGGAAGTGCTCGGAACATCGGTATTGAACACGCCAAAGGAGATTGGATTATTTTTGCAGATGCAGATGACTACTTCACAGAAAACTTTGAAAACCTACTAATTGATTATTCCAACTCGGATGCCGATATAATATACTTCAAACACAAAAACGTCCTCTCGGATAATCCACAAATAGAGAGTGGTCGATGTCATGAATTTAATGACGTGATGACGAATGACTGGCTGAAAGAAGAGAAAGAATTGTTTTTTCGTTGTAGACATAATGTACCATGGGCCAAAATGATACGAAAGAATCTTATCGACCACTATCATATAAGATATGAGGAAGTTAAATACTCCAATGATGTTGTATTCAATATTAAAGCAGGATGTTTGGCCCAATCGGTTAAACTTGTTAACCAAACCCTTTATGTGTTAACCGAGAGACAAGGCTCCCTTACTTCAAACAATTGCCAATCTATCGAAGAGCTCTTACAACGTGCAGAAGCACATATAAAAATGCAGGCAATCATTGAACAGTATGGATACTACAAGGAAAGTCCCGCCATGTGGTTCTTACCTACACTTTACAATCGTGATAAGAAAGCGTTCATTTCGGCCCTAAAGTGTTGTCGAAGTAGCAAATTGTCCATGAAAAAAATCTACCATGATATGGCGAGAACTACCAGACGACGCACACATCCCATGCTGATTCTGCTGTTCATTCTTGCTATTATCCAATGATATTATTACCGATGCAAATCCTCTTCGACTACCAAGCTTTCGAGATGCAACCCATTGGTGGGGTGTCTCGCTCTTACGCGGCGTTGATTGCCCGTCTGCGTGAAGAGGATGGTTGTGTCTGCAAAGTGGGTGTCAAAGAGAGCAATAACGTGCATTTAAAGGAATATGGTCTTGCCGAAGGGGTAAAGCCATTGCACTATACCCATGACAAATGGTTTGGAGGCAGGAAAAGGTTCAAGGGGCAACGCACGCTGGCCAGAAAGGTCATGGAGGCTTGCGGACATGATAACGATTGCCTGAACATCAATCAGGAATATTGTGTCCATCTGCTCAAACGACAGCGCTTCGACATCTTTGAACCCACCTACTTCGACCCGTATTTTCTCCCCTACCTGAACGGAAAGCCCTTTGTGCTCACGGTACACGACATGATTCCTGAAATACTGCATGTCGATGAGCGTCAGGAGATATTGAAGAAGCGGTTGTGTCCGTTGGCAGCCCATATCCATGTGCCATCGCTGAACACTAAGGATGACCTTATTCGTATCATGAACATCCCTGCTGAAAGGATAACCGTCATCCCTCATGGTGCTCCGGCTGTTCCTCCACGAAGGAGTCCTTTGTTCGACGTTCCCTATCTGCTGTATGTCGGAGCGCGGTGGTCGTACAAGAACTTCATGCCTTTCATAAACGAATGTGCCCATATCATCGGACGTCACCCCGAGATGCATGTGGTGTGTACGGGCGACCCGTTCTCACGTGAAGAAATGAAACTCATTTCCGACTTGAAGGTCAGCGAGCATGTAGTCAGTGTACCCCATGCCTCGGAAGAACAGTTGCAGTCGTTGTACCAACACGCCGTCGCGTTTGTGTACCCCTCTGCCTACGAGGGTTTTGGCATTCCGATTCTTGAGGCGTTTGTCAACGATTGTCCCGTCATGCTTAACAATGCGAGCTGTTTCCCAGAGGTCGGAGGCGATGCGGCTGTCTATTTCGACATGAACCGCGAGGGAGAGTTGTTTGAAAAAATTAACAGTTTATATTTATCTGGAACCACTTCTCGCGACTTGTTGGTTGAGAAGGGCAGGCAGCGGGCAAAGAAGTATTCGTGGCACAATTCGGCAAAACTATTGAAGGATGTTTATCAATCTATAGTATGACAAATGAAAACCGCGCTAATCACAGGCATAACAGGCCAGGACGGGAGCTATCTGTCTGAGTTCCTGTTGGATAAAGGCTACGGCGTGCATGGCATCATACGCCGCTCGTCGGTGGATTACAGGGAGCGCATCGCGCATCTGGAGGGCCATGCCAATTTCCATCTGCATTTTGGAGACATCGGGGATTCGTTGAGCATCGTTCAGGTCATCGGCAAGGTGCGTCCTGACGAGATCTATAATCTGGCGGCCCAGAGCCATGTGCAGGTGAGCTTCGACTCGCCGGAATACACCGCCAACGTGGATGCCACGGGCGTGTTGCGTATTCTGGAGGCCGTGCGACTGTGCGGGATAGAGAAGACCTGCCGCATCTATCAGGCCAGCACCTCGGAGTTGTATGGCAGGGTGGTGGAAGTGCCGCAAAACGAGGAGACTCCGTTCCACCCCTACAGCCCCTACGCCGTGGCGAAGCAGTACGGCTACTGGATTGTGAAGGAGTACCGAGAGGCCTACCGCATGTTCTGCTGCAACGGCATCCTCTTCAACCACGAGAGCGAGCGCCGAGGCGAGACGTTCGTGACACGCAAAATCACCCTTGCCGCAGCCCGCATCGCGCAAGGCAAGCAGGAGAAGCTGTTCCTCGGCAATCTCTCCAGCCTTCGCGACTGGGGCTATGCCAAGGACTATGTGGAATGTATGTGGCTCATGCTCCAGCAGGACTGTCCGGACGACTATGTGATTGCCACGGGCGAGCAGCACAGCGTGCGCGAGTTCTGCCATTTGGCTTTCCGTGAGGTCGGCATCGAGCTGGAGTTCAAGGGCGAAGGCGTGGATGAGAAAGGAGTGGACAAGGCGACGGGCAAGGTGCTCGTTGAAGTCAGCCCCGACTTCTACCGGCCCACCGACGTGGTCAACCTGTTGGGCGACCCGACCAAGGCCAAGACCCGGTTGGGCTGGAATCCCTCAAAGACCTCGTTTGGGCAATTGGTGAAGCTGATGGTTCAAGCCGACATGCGCAAGGTGGCCGCCGACGGCGCTGCGGCACACGTCAGGATGAACTTGGAGGAATACCTTGAAAAAGGTGTCGTGAAATAAAAACACATCCAAAAGAGTATAAATCCACATCGAAAAACTAAATCCACATCGAAAAACACGAAAGACACGAAAAAAATGGGGTTATTCCATTATGCCGTTTAGTGCTTTTCGAGTTTTTAGGTATTAATGTTTTTTTTTGATATTAATATAGCAAAGCATGTCCCTTCTTTATCCACAGGAATCCTATAAGATCACCGGAGCCATATACGAAGTTCATAAGGAACTTGGCCCTGGACTTTTGGAAAAGGTGTATCAAGAAGCCTTGCAAAAGGAGTTTCAAGCTCAAGGTATTCCGTTTGAACGGGAAAAGAGTTTTGTCATCATGTATAAGGGAGAGGAACTGGAGCAAAAATACATTGCGGATTTTGTATGCTACGACAAAATAGTCGTTGAGTTGAAAGCAGTGGAGGAATTGCTTCCGATTCACAAAGCCCAAGTTATTAATTACCTTGCCATTACTGGCTATAAACTTGGATTGCTTGTTAACTTTAATGCAAGAAAAGTCGTTCCGGAACGCATCGTGAGATATTGAGGGCACAACTAAAAATATGATAAAAATCGAAAGATTTTGCTTGTTTCGGGTTTTTCGATGTTAATAATACGATGAAATTTTAGTGTTTTTCGAGTTTTTTGATGTAAAAATCAAACGATGAAGCAAGACAGCAAGATATACGTGGCCGGGCATCGCGGCATGGTGGGGAGTGCCATCGTGCGCGAGCTGAATCGGCAGGGCTACAACAACATCATCACACGAACCCATCAGGAGCTGGACCTGTGCAGGCAAGAGCAGGTGGAGGCGTTCTTCGCCAAGGAGAAGCCTGAGTATGTGTTCCTTGCCGCCGCCAAGGTGGGAGGCATCATGGCCAACCAGTCGGCGTTGGCCGACTTCATGTACGACAACATGATTTTGGAGATGAACGTCATCCATTCCGCTTGGCGCAACGGAGTAAAAAAACTGGAGTTCCTCGGCAGCAGCTGCATCTATCCCCGCATGGCGCCGCAGCCCATGCCTGAGAGTTGCCTGTTGACCTCGGAATTGGAGAAGACTAACGAGGCCTACGCTCTGGCCAAAATCAGCGGACTGAAATACTGCGAATACCTGAACCGCCAGTACGGCACGGACTTCATCAGCGTGATGCCGACAAATCTCTATGGCCCCAACGACAACTACCATCCCGAACACAGCCATGTGCTGCCTGCGCTAATCCGCCGTTTCCACGAGGCGAAAGTGGCGATGGAGATCGCGAGTCAAGCCCGCGATGAGGAGGGAATGAAGGCGGCAAGTAGCGTTGTCTGCTGGGGCGACGGCAGTCCGCTGCGCGAGTTCCTCTATGTGGACGACTTGGCCAACCTGTGTGTCTTCCTGATGAACCACTACAGCGGCAACGAGACCGTGAATGCCGGTACCGGCAAGGAAATCACCATAAAAAAACTGGCAGAGTTGGTGGCAAGGATTGTCGGCTACCGAGGCGAAATCAATTGGGACACCACTAAGCCCAACGGCACCCCGCGCAAGCTCTTGGACGTGAGCAAGGCGGCGAAGTTAGGCTGGACCTACCAAACCGAGTTGGAGGACGGCATTCGGCTGGCCTACCACGACTTTTTGAACAATAAGTTATAACATATTTCATACATGGGAACCTATATCAACATCGGCAACGCCGGATTCCAGTCGGCACGCAACGGCGAGTATGTCGACAAGTCGGGGCTGATTGCCGCAGTCAACAAGACCCTTTTCACCGAGTTCAGGCTCAGCTGCGTGACGCGCTGCCGCCGCTTCGGCAAGTCGATGGCCGCCAAGATGCTCAACGCCTATTACGACCAGTCGTGCGACTCGCGCAGCCTCTTCGCCGACCTCAAAGCCGCAAGCGACCCTTCGTTTGAGAAACACCTGAACAAGTATTCCGTCATCTTTCTTGACATGTCGGACTTTGTGACTCGCTACCACGACGAAAACATTGTGGACAATCTGAACAAAGCCTTGATAGCGGATGTCTGCAAAGCTTTCCCAGACGTACCCGTGATGGAGGATGACGACCTGATGCAATACTTGATTCGTATTGCGGACGACCGGACACATAAGTTCATCTTCATCATCGACGAATGGGACGCCATCTGCCGCGAATTCAAGACCGGCACGAAAGCCATGGACGAATATGTCAAATGGCTGCGGCGCATGTTCAAGGGGGGCAACACGCCAAACGTCTTTGCCGGAGTGTATATGACGGGCATTCTGCCCATTAAAAAGTACAAGACGGAGTCGGCATTGAACAACTTTATCGAATATTCGATGGTGGAACCCGGCAACATGGCTCCGTTCTTCGGTTTCACGAAGAAAGAGGTGATGACCCTGGCTCAAAAGCACGCCTTGGACTTCGACGAGCTGGAGAAATGGTATGACGGCTACCAGATTGGCGATGAACTCTCGATGTTCAACCCCAACTCGGTGATGCAAGCCCTCCGGAGCAGACGCTGCCGCAGTTTCTGGGCCAGCACGGGAGCCTTCGATGCCGTGGCGAACTATATCAACATGAACTACGAGGGGCTGAAGGACGACATCATCGACATGATAGCCGGAGGCCGCTGCAAAGTGAATCCCACCAAGTTCCAGAACGACATGTCCGTCATACGATCCAAAGATGATGTGTTGACCGTGCTCATTCATCTTGGATACCTCTCTTACAACTGGCATCGAGACGAATGCTTCATTCCCAACAGGGAAGTTGCTGGAGAGATGACCAATGCTGTAGAAGAGTCGGGATGGAAAAATCTGGTCGACTCCCTCGCCGCCTCCGAGCAGCTGCTGCAGGCCACCCTCAATGGCGACGAGGAGGCCGTGGCTGCGGGTGTCGATGCCGCCCACGACGAGAACACCAGCATCCTCTCCTACAACAACGAGAACTCGTTGGCCTGCGTGCTCAGCATCGCCTACTACTACGCCAAGAACGACTATGTGACCCATCGTGAGTTCCCCACCGGCAAGGGCTTCGCCGACATCGTGATGATACCCCGCAAGAACGTCGAGTCGCCAGCCTTGGTCGTCGAGTTGAAGTTCAACAAAGATGCCAATGCCGCCATCGACCAGATCAAGCGCAAGAATTATCCCGCCAAGTTAGAGCCATACGCTGGCAACCTGCTCCTTGTGGGCATCAATTACGACCGCGAAACAAAAGCACACACATGCAAGATCGAACATGCATGAAAGGGATAAACCGATTCCATAGAAGATGAAACTCTCCATCATCATAAATCTGAACAACGCAAAACAATGGAATATTCAAAGATATCAATAGTAACGCCCGTATTCAATCAAGTTAAATATATTGAAGAAACAATTCAGTCTATTCTCTCGCAAGGATATCCCAACCTCGAGTACATCATTATAGACGGAGGTTCCACTGACGGCACCGTTGATATCATAAAGAAATACGAATCACAAATTGCATATTGGGTCAGTGAACCCGACAAAGGCATGTACGATGCACTTCAAAAAGGTTTCGATCACAGCACTGGAGAAATAATGGGGTGGCTGAATGCTGATGATCTATATTTTAAAGGGAGTTTGTTCCATTTAGCTAATATTTTTAGCAATTACAAGCAGATTAATTGGTTGAC
>FLNX01002216.1_pt1 | contig 92513 bp, 86 predicted proteins | sample 1140341 | NCBI WGS metagenome assembly FLNX01 (sample SAMEA3878208, study PRJEB12797) | bioreactor metagenome | biome: Moose rumen | place: Sweden | collected 2011-10
GGGGAATTTTTCAACGACTTATGACAGCTCTAAGAAAGAAATTTATTTCGCCGTCGATTCAACGACAAATGCACTCACGCTGAAAAATTTTTCAGCAACAACCTTTAACATTAACGGCACGAATTATAAAATCAGCGGAGCTGATTTAATTAGGAATTAGGAATGAGGAATTAATAATGAAGGCATTCCTAATTCCTAATTCATAATTCCTAATTGATAAAAGCGCGGAAAAAAATTTAATCCCTCCAAACAGCGGCGGGATTTTTTTGTGTTATAATCTGCGCGGGAGGTGTTTTCATGAAAAAATTTTTGGCGGCGGGCTTGGCGGCTTTTTTGATGATAAATTTTACAACGACGGAGGCAAAAACTATGAAGAAACCTGAGGCGATAAAAGTAGTTCAGACGACGGGCAGAGACAGACTCGGAGACTTCGCGCCCGAATTTGCCCGCTATAACGATGATATTCTTTTCGGCGAAGTGTGGAGCCGCAACGACATTTTATCTTTGCACGACAGAAGCATTGTCACAATCTGCGCGTTGGTCGGCAACGGGATTTTGGACAGCTCGTTGAAGTTTCACATTGCAAATGCGAAGAAAAACGGCGTCACGAGAGATGAAATGGTCGAGATTGTGACGCAACTCGGATTCTACGCGGGCTGGCCTAAGGCTTGGGCGGTTTTCCCTATGGCAAAAGAAATTTACGGCGAAGATTCCGCGCAGGTTTTTGACAAAGTCGGGAAAAAAATTACTCAGACGGCGGGCAGAAAAAATTTAGGCGACTTCGCGCCCGAATTTGCCCGTTACAATGATGATATTCTTTTCGGCGAAGTGTGGAGCCGCAATAACATTTTATCTCTGCACGACAGGAGCATTGTCACGGTTTCGACGTTGGTCGGCGCGGGAATTTTCACAGACGCTTTGAAACATCACATTGCGAACGCAAAATCAAACGGCGTCACGAAGGAAGAAATTGTCGAGATCATAACTCAACTTGGCTTTTATGCGGGCTGGCCGAAGGCTTGGGCAGTTTTCCCGATGGCTAAGGAAATTTACGGCGAGTGATTTTTATGAACAGGCGAAAATTTATAAAAGTCGTCGGACTTGGGGCAATCACTTTTTATTTAAGCGGTTGCGGGCTCTTGGCGACGGAAAATAAAAAAAAGGAGAGCGAAGCCTCCGCGCAGGGCAGTGTGTCGGGGGGAAAAGTTATGAAAATCGTTGTGATTAACAGCAGCCCGCATTCCGAAAATCAATCGACTTCGAGATATTTGGCGCAGAAATTTGTTGCGGGTGCCAAAAGTGCGGGGCATGAAGTTTTTGTATTCGATGCGGCGAAAGAGGAAACTCATCCTTGTCAAGGTTGCGACCAATGCGGCATGGACGGCGCGTGCATTTTCGACGACGCGATTGAAACAAAATTGATGCCGCAAATGTTGAAGGCGGATCTCTTGGTTTTGGTGACGCCGCTTTACTATTTCGGCATGAGTGCGCAATTAAAAACGGTCGTCGACAGATTTTATTCGCGGACGACGAAACTCAGCGGAAAAAAATCTATGATAATGGCGACGGCTTGGAACACGGCGGATTGGACGATGGAAGCGTTGCAAAGTCATTATGAAACACTCGTCCGCTATATGAGTTGGCAGGATGTCGGACAAATTTGGGCGACGGGTTGCGGGACGCGCTCGATGGTTGAGCGTTCGGATTTTGGCAATACGGCTTTTAAAATCGGAGCGGCACTTTAAAAGCAATTAGGAATTATGAATTAGGAATTAGGAATGATTTTGGAATTGAGCATGAAAAAAGCGGTGGGTTTTTTAAACTCACCGCCTTATTTTTTTGTCATTTCATCATAACGGCAACGACCATTGCCCCGACGCCGATTATTACGATTATAAACATGTTGCGCACATTGTTATTGAGTGCAGTACGAATTTCCCGCATATCTTCATCTTGCCGGGTGCGATTGGCTTGCATTTCACTTACGATTAAATCGATTTTATCTGACAGCGCATCTACTTTCGCAGCTACGACTGCCACTTGTTTTTCTAAGTTAGTGACTCGCGCATCAAGATTTTTGTCTTTGTCGTCCGCCATTTTAATCGCCTCCCGACAAATGCTACGCTATGTCGGCTTTCCAAAGTCCGTGCAGGTTGCAAAATTCGTAAGCCGCAATAGGTTCGTCGCCTTCGGCAACAATAAATTCTGCTTCGGGCTTATCGCTCGCCGTCAAGTGGACGTATTGCCCGCCTTTTTTTGTTTGAAGATAAATCCACTGAATCAAATGCGCTTCCGTCATGGGATGCGCAACGCTCCCGACTTTGACGATAACTTTTTTTCCGTTAACAGTCACTTGCGGAACGTGTTTTTCCTGCGCGGCGTCGGTCGTGTTCGCCTTGAGAAAATTCATCGGCTTGCCGCCGCAAGAAATATCCTGTCCGCTCCCGCCAATCAACATAATCAAAGATTTTTTGTCTTCCGAGATCAAAATTCTGCTCATGAAAACTCCTCCTCAAAATTTATTCGTCAAACCGAGTTCAGCCAAAAGTTTCAAATCGTTTTCAATGTTGTTATTCGGCGTTGTGAGCATATTTCCTGTAATGGCGGCGGAAGCTCCATTCAAAAGTGCGGACGCTCCTCTGTCGGGCAAAAATTTTCTTCCTGCCGCAAAACGGACGTTTGCAGTCGGATTTATGTATCGGAAAATTGCTGTCGTCCGCAAAATTTCTTCGGCAGAAAGTCTCGGCATGTTTTCAAGAGCCGTGCCCTTTATCGCCGTTAAAACATTTATCGGAATTGATTTTATCTCAAGCGCGGCGAGTTCAAATGCCATATCGATTCTGTCCTGCCAATTTTCGCCCATGCCGATTATCCCGCCCGAACAAACTTCGAGCCCCGCCGCCTGCGCGAGTTTAATCGTTTTAATTCTGTCGTCGTAAGTGTGGCTTGTGCAAATTTCGGGAAAAAATCTGCGCGAAGTTTCTAAGTTATGATGATAGCGATTGACGCCCGCCGCTTTTAATCTTTTTAACTGTTCAAAACTCAAAATTCCGTGCGAGGCGCATAAATCGATTTTCAATTTTGCGCGGAGAACTTTGTAAGTTTCAATCGCCTTCTCGAAATTTTTTCCGTCGAGCGCACGCCCGCTTGTCACGATTGAAAATCTGTTGACGCCCGCTTTTTCGTTTGCAAGCGCGACTTCCAAAATTTTTTCGGCAGGAAGAAAATCGTATTCGTCAATTCCCGTCTTGTGCCGCGCAGATTGAGCACAATACTTGCAATTTTCACTGCAACGCCCGCTTTTGCCGTTTATGATTGTGCAAAGATCAATATGGTTGCCGCAAAAATTTTTCTGAATCAAATGTGCGCCCGCCTGAAGTTTTTCGAGCGGCGTTGTCAAAAGAAAATTTAAATCGTCGGAAGGATGAAGTCTTTCGCCCGAAATAATTTTTTTTGCAATGTCCAAAATTATCTGCCTCCCAAAACTTTTTGCAATTTGACGCCGAGAAATGCCGCCGCCGTTGCTTTCAAAATGTCGCCCGGTATGAACGGCAAAACCGCCATAGTCAACGCTTCAAAAATATCTACGTCCAAAACGAGCATCATCGAAATTAATCCGCCCAAGTAAGTTATCGGAACCGCGATTAAAATATTTGCCGACAAATAGCGTTTGAAATTCGGCGTTGCGCCCTTCGCAAAACTCAACGCCGCATAAGCGAAAAGCCATGCGAAATAAAATCCGCCCGCCGGTCCGAGAAGTCTGCTTAAACCTTGTCCGCCCGCGAATACCGGCAAGCCGACTGCTCCGAGCAAAATGTAAATCAAAATTACCGTGAACGTTTGGCGCGGCGTCAAAAGATAAGCCGTCAAACTCAGCGCGAACGTCAACGCCGTAACCAAGCCCGGCGTGAACGGCAACGGGAATGAAATATAAGCCGTCACGCAACACAGCGCGACGCACATTGACATTTTTGTCAGGTCTCTGATTTTGTCTTTTTGCATAAAAAATTTTTCCTCCCTTCGTCAACTCGGCAATTATACAAAGCAATATTGTCAACGTCAATTTTTAAAATGTTTACCGGAAAATTTTTTTGCAAGTTACAATGACGGCTGATAAAATATTCGCGGGTGATGAAAATGTTTGAAAGAAAATTTACGCGACAAATTTCTGTCGGGAAAGTAAAAGTCGGCGGCGGAGCTCCGATTAGCATTCAATCGATGACGAACACCAAAACTCACGACGCGGCGGCGACGATTGATCAAATTCAAAAACTCGCGGCGGAAGGTTGCGAAATTGCTCGCGTGGCAGTTCCCGACGAGGCGGCGGCGAAAACTTTGGGAAAAATTGTTTCGGCGGTTGAGTTGCCGATTGTCGCCGACATTCAATTTGATTATAAACTTGCGCTTGAATCGATTTCGCAGGGCGTGGCGGCTTTGAGATTGAATCCCGGCAATATCGGCGGCGCGGCGCATGTTCGCGAAGTTGTAAAATCTGCGCGGGCGGCAAAAATCCCGATAAGAATCGGAGTCAATGCGGGCTCGCTCGGCAGAAAAATTTTGCAGAAATACGGCGGCGCGACTCCCGAAGCTCTGGTTGAATCGGCGTTGGAGCACGTGGAAATTTTGGAGGCGGAAGATTTTTTCGACATAAAAATTTCTCTCAAAGCGCATGACGTGCCGTTGACGCTGGCGGCTTACCGATTGATGAGCGAGAAAAAAAATTACCCGCTCCATATCGGCATAACGGAGGCGGGCACAGTCAACAGCGGCGTCATAAAATCGGCAGTTGGGATCGGCGCGTTGTTGGCTGAAGGTATCGGCGATACAATTCGCGTTTCTTTGACGGGCGATCCTGTCGTTGAAGTCAAGGTTGCCAAAGAAATTTTAAAGTCGCTCGGTCTTCGCGAAAGCGGAGTTACTTTAATTGCTTGTCCGACTTGCGGGCGCACGAAAATTAATTTGCCCGAAATTGCCGCGCAGGTCGAGAAAAAAATTTCTTCCATAGAAAAAAATTTGACGGTCGCGGTAATGGGTTGCGTCGTCAACGGACCGGGCGAGGCTCGCACAGCTGACGTTGGGATTGCGGGAGCCGACGGCGAAGGAATTATTTTTCGCAAGGGCGTTATCGTCCGCAAAGTGCCCGAAGCCGAACTCGTCGCCGAACTTTTCAAGGAGATTGATAAAATCTGCGCGGAGTAAAAATTTTTTATAAAAACACTTGACAGCATATATATATATATATAATGGCTCCCGTAAATATCAATTATGATTTTTGAAGGGAGCACCACATCATGGAGACAAATAACAATTTCAACGAAAAGGCAACGGCGAACGTCGAAGATTTACAGCCCGAAAAATATTCCGCAAAAGAATTGCAAGGGCTGAAAATGTTCATTGACAAAGTTCGTGACGTGAAAGCCCGCACTTCGCTGGCTTGCTGGGGCGATCATTCGGAGTACGGCAGAGGCTATTGAAATGGAGACAAGCAAAAATTTCAACGAAAAGGCAACGGCGAACGTCGAGGAGTTACAACCCGAAAAATATTCCGCAAAAGAATTGCAGGGCTGAAAATGTTCATCGATAAAGTTCGCGACGTGAAAGCCCGCACTTCGTTAGCTTGCCGGGGCGATCATGCGGATCATTGCAATACTTATTGAAAATTTTTGAACGATTCACTGTCCGATTCCGTTCGGAGTCGGAATTTTTTTTGCGGAGGATTTTTTTTTTATGAACAAGCTTTTTAAAACGATAGTACTTAAACCGACTATGGCTTGTAATTTGAATTGCAAATATTGTTACGAAAGCCGCCACAACGAGGGAAAATATTTTAAGGCAGGATTTTCGGCGGACGAGTTGCACGATTGGATAATTCGTTTCGCCAAAGTGTTTCCGCAGTCGGAGATTCTTTGGATGTTTCACGGCGGCGAACCTTTGATGACGGGAATTAATTACTTCAAAAAATTTATCGCCACTCTGCGCGAAGCCAACGAAAATTTCAACGTCAACTACAAATTTGCGATTCAAACGAACGCGACTTTGCTTACTGAAGAATGGATTCGCCTTATGGAAGAAAACTTGGACTTGATGAGCGAGCGCGTTGTAAGTATAAGTCTCGACGGCTCGCAAGAAATAAACGACGCCGCTCGCTTGAGCAAACAAGGCAAATCGTCTTTCGCGGCGGTAATCAAAGCAATGGACATTATAAACGACTGCGACTTGAATTACACGACGATAAGTGTTGTCGGCAGGCACAATGTCAATCGCCCTCAAGAAGTTTACGAAGCTATAAGAAGTCACAAGCCGCGTTGTTCAAAATTCATTCCGTGTTATAATTTCGACGATGCGGGAAATCCGGAAATGTTGGGAATAACTCCGCTTGAATATGCAAATTTTATGTGCGAGCTGTTCGATTTGTGGATGCATGACAGAGTTTCCGTCACGGACAGAGAATTTGTTATCGAACCGATTGCAACGATAATTTCAAATCTGGTTGAAGCTCCCGTGAATTGGTGCGAATATCGCGACGAGAAATGCGACTGCTTTACCACAATATATCCTGACGGCGGGCTTTGGTTGTGCGATACCTTCAATCCCGACACAATGAAAAATTTCGCTTATCTTGGAAATATCAAGAGCTTGTCCGATGAGAAGCTGGTAAATGCATTTTTAAAGCCGTCTTCGCGTTGTGAATATCAATCTTTGTATGACGACCTTAGGAGCAGTTGCGAGAAGTGCGATATTTTTAATTTCTGCCACGGCGGTTGTATCCCACAACGTTCAGAAATGAAACGAGTTTCAGAGCGTTTGCTCAAGGAATACTGCGCAGGAAAACACAGGCTCATAAGTTACGTAAAGGCGGGTGTGGACTGTGCATTGTCTCAACCTTAAACTAACTTATGACTGCACGAATAATTGTGCGTTTTGCTTTTCGCGGTACATGAAAAATGAAATTCTGACTTTGAATAATTTGCTTGCCACGATAGAAAAAGGCTTCAGCAACGGAGCTCGTGAACTCGTCCTTTCTGGCGGCGAGCCGACTCTTAGTGAAGAAAAATTTTTAAAATGCTTGGAAGCGGCAGATCGTATCGGCTACGAAAAATATATCATTCAGACAAACGGGCACGGTATAGCAACGAGCGAATCACTTAGTAATTTTCTTGCCGATTTTTCAAAGCGACGCGACGTTGCCATTTCCTTTTCCATTCACGGTGCAAAAAGCAAAACTCATGACGAATTATCTTCTTCGGTCGGAGCATTTGATAAGCTAATTCTTGCCATGAAAAAAATTTTTGAAGAAACTTCTTGCAGTATTTATACAAACACCGTCGTTACGAGAAAAAATTTTGACGAATTGCAGGAAATTGCGGACTTGGTCAGAGCTTTTAAGCCCGAAATAATTCAATTTGCCATGATGCACGCGCCCGGCTTGGAAAATTTATCTGTTGGCTTGAAGGAAACCGCTTTGACGATTCGCAAGCTTAATGTAAGTCGCGACGTTTTAAAAACGGAGGGAATTCCATTTTGTTTCATGTACGGTTTGGAGGAGTGCGTCGGCGAAAGTTATTGGCCTGAAGTGCTTGACATTTACAATCGCGAAAACAATTATCTGCCCGATTTCAATCAGCTGAAACATTCCATGAGATGGAAAGCCGATTTTTGTAAAGATTGCTTGATGAATGAAATTTGCGCCGGAATTTGGACGGAGCACAAGGAAGAATTTTTAAATGAAAAAATTCGCCCGATAATGTGAGGAAATATTTATGTCGATATTTAAAACTCCTGCGCGGGATTACGATTTGATAACGACGGAATTTGTTTGCAATAAGTTTGGCTTGGCAGAATTTTTCGCCGAGAATTTTCCGAGATTTGATTTGAAATGCGCCAATGTTTTAGATGTGGGTTGCGGCGCGGGCGCGTTGAGCATATATTTAGCCGAGCAATTTTCGGCAAAAGTCTTGGCGGTTGATTTAAATCCGCAAGCGGCGGCGTGTTGCAGAAAAAATGTCGAGAAATATAATTTGGCGAAAAAAATTGCCGTCATGGAAGGAAATTTTGCCGAGTTATACAAAACGCTTGATGAAAATTCTTTTGATTTGATAGTTTCTAATCCGCCGATTGACGCTGATTATAAATTTATAACCGACTCGGAAGATTTTTCCGCAATGAACGACTCAAAATATAAATTTCTGACAAACAGTTGGCACGACGAGCGCGGCTTTGATTTAACGGATTATATTCTTCTTGCGCGGCAAAATTTGTTGGCTGAAGACGGAAATATTGTTTTGATATGCTGTGACGCGGAAGGAAATCCCGATAAATACTTGAAAAACAAGGCGAATAGATACGGTTGCGATATTAAACTGCTTTGTAAAGAAAAAATTCCCGTTGAAAAGTTGGGGATAACTTTCCTGAACAGAGCTTTTGTAAACGGTTATATCCGGTTGTTGCGATAAAAAAACCGTCACTCGGAAGAGCGGCGGATTTTTTTATTATTACGTCGAAGAATTTATTTCTCAATCAAAATGCGAGGGAACAACTGTTCGGGCTTGCCGACTTCGTGATTTTCTTTAAGCAAGCCGAAAATTTCCGCGTCGTCGAGTTTCATTTCCTGCGAAATTTTTAATTGCTCACGAATTTTTTGCGCGGTCGCGGGCATGAACGGCGAAATTAAAATCCCGATAATTCTTAATGACTCGGCAAGGTTGTAAAGGACATTCGCCAGCTCTTGACGTTGAGTTTCGTCTTTGGCAAGTTTCCAAGGCATTGTTTCATCAATGTATTTGTTCGCCCGTCCGATAAATTTCCAAACAACTTTGACGGCGTCGGACAGTTGAATATTTTCCATAAGCTTGCGATATTCCCGCGCAGTCTCGACGGCTTCCTCACGAAAACTTTTATCAAGCTCGGTACCTTCGGTCGTCGGCAGGAGAATTTTTTTCTGAAACTTCCCGATCATGTTCAAAGTCCTGTGCAAAAGATTTCCGAGATCATTGGCAAGGTCGGCGTTTATCCTTTGAATCAGCGCGTCGCGACTAAAGTTGCCGTCCAAGCCGAGCGTTATTTCCCTCAACAAAAAATATCTGATTGCGTCCGCGCCGAATTCCTCAACCAATTTAACCGGGTCGACGACGTTTCCTTTCGACTTCGACATTTTATCTCCGTCCGTGACAAGCCAGCCATGTCCGTAAATTTGTTTCGGCAAAGGAAGTTCAGCCGCCATAAGCATTGCGGGCCAAATTATCGTGTGGAAACGAACAATTTCTTTGCCGACCAAATGAATGTCCGCCGGGAAAAATTTTTTTAGCTCTGGTTTGTCGAACATCGGCGTTATGTAATTTATCACGGCGTCAAACCAAACGTAAATGACATGCCGCTCGTCGCCGGGCACGGGAATTCCCCAATTAAACGACGTGCGCGAAATGCATAAATCTTCCAAGCCGCTTTTTATGAAATTGATCATTTCGTTGCGCCGCGAAGTCGGAACGATAAATTCGGGATGCTCTTCAATGTGTTTCAAAAGTTTGTCGGCGTATTTCGACAGACGGAAAAAATACGCCTCTTCCGAAACTTTTTCAACGGGACGATGACAATCGGGACAACAACCGTTTTCGTCAAGCTGCAACTCCGTCCAATACGATTCGCAGGGCGTGCAATAAAGCCCCGTGTATTCGCCTTTGTAAATGTCGCCGTTCGCCTGAATCCGCTTAAAAATTTCCTGAACAACTTTTTCGTGACGCGGCTCGCTTGTGCGAATAAAATCGTCATTTGAGATATAAAACTTTTTCCAAAGCTCCTTGAAGCTTTCGACAATCGGATCAACATATTCAAGCGGCGTTTTGCCCTTCGCCTGCGCGGTTCGCTGAATTTTTTGTCCGTGTTCGTCCGAGCCCGTCAGAAAAAAAACTTCATAGCCCGCAAGTCTTTTAAAGCGGGCGATTGTGTCGGCAATGGTTGTGCAATAGGCGTGCCCGATGTGCAAATTTGCACTCGGATAGTAAATCGGCGTCGTGATATAAAAAGTTTTCATCAATTTTCCTCCCTTTGTTAGCTTATAGCTTATAGCTTATAGAATTTTCTATCAGCTATAACCTATAACCTATAACCTATAACCTATAACCTTATTATAAATTTCGCGGCGGCTCATGTTAAATTTTTTTGCCGTCTCGCGCATTGCATCTTTCTTATCAAGCCCCTGCTCCAAAAGTTTTTGATAAAACTCCAAAAAATTTCCTTCGGGCGGCGGCGAATTTTTATTTCCTTCAATCAACACGACAAATTCTCCCCGCGGCTCGTCAAGATTTTTTATAAGCTCCGAAATTTTTCCGCGCAGAAATTCTTCGTGAATTTTTGTAAGTTCCCGCGCCAAAACCGCTTCCCGATCTCCGAAAACTTCAGCCAGTTCTTCCAAAAAATTTTTTAATCGATGCGGTGCCTCGTAAAAAATAATCGTCTCTTCGAACGTCGAGAATTTTTCAAAAAACTCGCGGCGATTTTTTTTTGTCTTGGGCGCAAAGCCCGCGAATAAAAACTTTGACGTATCCAGCCCCGAACAAATTAAGGCACTCAACGCGGCGTTGGCTCCCGGTATCGGACAAATTTTTATCCCCGCGTCAATCGCAAGCCTTACCAACTCCGCGCCGGGATCCGAAATCGCCGGAAGTCCCGCGTCGCTGACTACCGCAACCGATTCTCCCGCCAAAAGTCGCGACAAAATTTTTTCGGCGACAATCTCTTTGCAATTCTCGTCAAATCTTATCAGCGGCGTATGAATTTCAAAATGCGTCAAAAGTTTTCGTGTTCGCCGCGTATCTTCCGCCGCGATTAAATTCACTTCGCGCAAAATTCTTATCGCCCGAAATGTCATGTCTTCCAAATTTCCTATCGGCGTCGCGCACAAATAAAGCAAGTTCAAACCCTCCGTTTTCTGCAAAAATAATATCTAAAGTTCATATTGTCAAGCGATGTTTCGATTGGGCGCACGGCTTGCCGAAAAAATTTTTCCCAAATAAAATTCCCGCATTACAAAAATTGGGGGAAAATTTATGGGGAAAATTTACGGTTATGCGCGCATTTCGTCCAAAAGTCAAAATGAAGACAGGCAAATTATTGCGTTGAATAATTTTGGCGTCGAGCAAATTTTTGTTGATCGGCAAAGCGGAAGAAATTTCAATCGCCCGCAGTACAAAAAACTTTTGCGCAAACTCAAAGCCGAAGATGTTTTTGTCGTCAAAAGTCTCGACCGTCTCGGCAGAAATTACGAAGAAATTTTGGAGCAATGGCGCGTTATCACAAAAGAAAAAGGAGCGGCGATTGTCATTTTGGACATGCCGCTCCTTGATACCCGCAACAAAAAAGATTTTCTCGGAAATCTCATCGCCGATTTGGCTTTACAAATTATGTCTGCCTTCGCGCAGATTGAACACGATTTTATTCGCCAGAGACAAGCTGAGGGAATTGCCGCCGCCAAAGCTCGCGGAGTCAAATTTGGTCGCAAACCTCTGCCGCGCCCGAAAAATTATCTCGAAGTTTTTTCGCAATGGAAGAACGGAATTTTATCTGCCAGAAAAGCCGCCAAGCTTCTCGGCGTATCTCACTTTACTTTTCTCCGCTGGGCTAAAGCCGACGACAAAAAATAATTTTTCTTGGGAGATATTGTACACAAACAATATCAACGAAATCTTTTGACACATTATAAGCGATCGGCGCGAGGCGTTGCAAGCTTTAAAAAATTTTTAATCAGTATTTAATGCAAACTCCTCATGTTTTATAAAGTGTAATTTTTGATACAACTTGTTTGAAATTGGGAAGGAGGATTTTTATTGAAAAAATTTTTTGTGGCGGGAATGATTTTTTCGGCGTGTTTCTTCAATAACGCCTTCGCGCAGGAAGTGACCGTGACGGGAATGGGCTCCGACAAAAACGATGCAATTCGAGATGCCTCGCGCTTGGCAGTCGAACAAGTCGTCGGAACCTTTATCGACTCGCGGACGTTGATGGAAAATTTGCGAATACAAATTGACGAAGTCTATAAAAAATCTCAAGGCTTCATAAAAAAAATTCAAATCCTCAACGAAACTCGGCTCGACGACTCAACTTATCGCGTGACGGCAAAAATTTATGTGGACACTTCGCCCGACGGAAAACTCGTCGATGAAATTACAATGCTTATGAGACTCAACGACCCGCGAATAACCGTTCTTGTTTTCGACGGCGGAAGCAGAAATGAATCCGCTGAAGGAGTTCTTGTCGAAAAGTTGTTGAACATGAATTTTTCGCATGTTCTCCACACAAATCAAGTCATCAGACAAAACGACGCCGAACTTTTAAATGAGGTTGCTTCGGGCAACAGCGGACTTTTTCAAGGCAAAAAAGATAATGCGACGGATTATCTGGTCGTCGGCACTTGCAAAAGAATTTCAAACCCTGTAATGATTCCCGATTACAAAACGGCAGAAATGATAACTTCGGCTCTCATCGATGTTCGTTCTAGTTTCAATTTTGAAATTTTGAAATACGATACCGGCGAATATATCGGCGCATTTTCTGCGGAAGGCAAGGGTTTGGGCAACGCCGAAGAATTGGCGCGGAAAAATGCCGACAACGCGGCGTTGAATGTCGCGGCGGAAAAACTCGGCGACACTTTTAAAAAATTCAGCGCAAAATCTTCAAGCGGATTGACTTTCACGGTGACTGCCGACAGCGAAAGCAAATTGGATCAAATTTTGAACTCCTTCCGAGCAATCGGCGCGATTGACAACATTTCTGTTCGTGAACAAACAGGAAATAAAATTGTTCTTTCCATTGAGACCGCGAGTCGCCCGCATGAAATAGTTTCGCTTTTGAAGAGAAACACGAAGCTTGGATTTTTTGTTGAAAATATGTCGGCGAGCAGTTGCAAGTTGCGAATCACTTAAGGAGGCAGGCATTGTGAAAAAATTTTTCTCGGCAATTTTTTTCGCGCTTATTCTTTCGACTTCCGCGCAGGCAGCATCTCTTTTTGATTATCCGACGGTAGGAGTTTTGCCTTACGTCAACAAGGCGGCGATTTCCGCAAATCTTTCCATTGCAGACGCCTCGATAATTTCGGACATTGTCATTGAAAAATTGGTTGACTCGGAAAGATTTAAAGTCGTCGAGCGCGAGCGGATGAAAGAAGTTTTAAACGAAATGGCTTTTCAATTCGGCGGCGTTGTCAACGAAAATACCGTTGTTCAAATGGGAAATATGTTGGGTGCGTCTTATTTGGTTGCGGGCAGTATTACGGGGCTCAGCACGAAAAAAAGCGGCGTTGATTACAAGCACAGCGACGCGGGCGGCGGCAGTTTTAACAAAATGACGGTCGTGGCGAACGTGACGATGAGATTTATTGACGTGGAAACCGGGCAAATAGTTTTGGTTGCGAGCGGCACGGGCGAATCTGCGCGGACAAATGCCGAGTTCACTCTCAAAAGAAAAACTGCCGAAGACTACGAAACCACTTCAACCGATGATTCGGGCTTTGAAAATGTTTCGGAAGGGACGGACGTAAATTTTTCGACGCAGACGCTGACAATCGGCAGTCAAGAATTCAGTTTGGTACAAGTGCGCAATGCCTTTTATTGGGCGGTCGAAGATATGATTTACAACAAAAATTTTGGACTCCTTGCCAAACTCGACGGCAGAGCCAAACACAAAAAGATTTAAAGAAAGGTTCCGGTTATGAAAAAAATTTATATTGCGGCGGCGATTTTCTTATCGGCAATTTTAAATTTCGGGAATGTCGACGCCGAGCAAAATGCGGCTGAGAAATATCGGGAAATTTTTCGCAGCGGCAATTTTTATTTGGAGTACAAAGACAAATGGGGCACGAGAATTCTTGCGGGCAAAAACGGTACTCGAATGGAAAGAATGAATTACACTTTCGAGAACGGCGCGCTGACATGGCTTAATCCGCTCGGCGCGATTTTCGGCGGCACGGGCGATAAAAATCCTGAAGTCATGTACAAGGACGGAAAATATTATCACTTCACCGATAAGCGGCGAGCCTTTGTTTGCTCCGAAAAAAATTTGCACGATGAAAATCTTGATCCGCGTCAAGGTTGGAACAAAATTTCTCAAAAACTCGCCGTGCCCGATGAGTTGGCAGTTTTCTTTTGGGACGATCCTTATCGGACAAAATCGCCCGCCGTCGACGAGCCGCAATTTCTTGGAAGCTACAAAAGAACTTTGGACGGCAAAGAATATGACTGCGACGCTTATCTTTCCGAAATAAAAAGCAGCGACGGGCAACTTAAAAATTTTTTGCGTTACGAATTGTTTTACAGGGACGGACAACTTTTTAGGGCGGAAATATTACTGCAAAAAGATTTGCTTATGTATCCTGTCGGCGAGCTGGAGATTGTAAAAATTCAGCGCGAAATTCCGAAGGACACTTTCAAAATTTATAACGGAACAAAACTTTACTCGGCAGGCACGGGCGATATAGACGATCTTCTTGAAAAGCCAAAAGAAATAGGAATTATGGAGGAATCGAAATGAAAAAATATTTAATCGCCGTCCTGCTGATTTTTTTATTTGCCGCCGAAGCGGAGGCGTCAAAACTCGATTTTTATCGCGAAATGCTTATGAAAAATTCTTACACGATTCGTTATGAAAATATCACGCCGCCGCCGCGAATCACAAATGCCGACAGAGTTGAACTTTACGGCAAAAGCGGTTTGGCTGTCGAAGGCAACGATTATTTTTTGTACAAGCCCAAGCGCGGAATCATAACTCGCGACGCGCAAAGCAAATACGAGGAAATCGGCGAGGGAGATTTTTATATGTGTCGGCTCTCCAAAAACGGGGAAGATTTTTTTTACACCAAGTATCGGCGCGGCAACGATTGGGAATATTTCGGTTCGCGGAAAAATCGGGTTGAGGCAAACGCGAAAAATTATTTGGCGGAGATAGTCGAAGGCGAAAGTTACGGCGATGCCGACATGAGTCGCCTTTTGAATGCAATTTTGCCCGACGACGTTAAAAGCGCGGAGCAAGCGAGTTACAAATTTATTTCGAGCGGCAATTTGAGCGGCGGCATTTTTTATGAAGATTTCCGCGCAGATTTCGACGGGACGACGGAAATTGTTCGCTACTACTTCAAAGGCGACGCGCTGATAAAAATCGCGGCGGCTTCTTATCACAAAAAAAGCGACAGGAAAATTGACGGGCGCAAATGCATCATAAAAATCAACGAGTTTTCAAATGCTCCCGATCGTTCGCTTTTGCGTTTGCCCGAAAAATTGCAAGACGTGACGCGCCGTCAAAAGAGTTGAGGAGGGATTCTTCATGCGAAAAATTTTTTTGGCAACAATTTTGCTCGCCGTAATTTTTTTTACTTCGCAAGTTTCAGCCGCGCCGACTTTTGTAATGTTGAAATTCAGTGACGATACGCGCTTTGACGTTTTGAACGGCTCGAAAGATGCTCCCGCGATTCAGCTTTCCGAACGTATTTTGGAAAGGCTTGGCAAAAGCAAAAAATTTGATTTCATGAGTTTGGAGCCGTTGTCTGAGGATATGGAAGCTTTGCTTTACGATGAAAAGGTCGGCGAATACAACAAATTTCTTGCCGCAACGAATTCCGGAAATTACAACGCGTTCTTTGAAGACGAAAACTTCAGCGAGAAAAGAGCTCAAAGCATTGCGACGGCTCAAGTCGGACAGATTATTTCTCCCGAAATAACTTCCAAAATCGGCAAAGATCACGGCGCAGAATATCTGATTCAAGGCACGATTATAAATCTCGGCACGGGCAAATGGCTCAATGAAAATCTGGAATTTATTTCGGGCGCGATTACTCAATATGCGTCGGTGGCGGCGGCTTACGGCTCGAATGTTTTGGGCTTTATCGGAAATTTCGGCGCGATTGACGTTCAGAAAAAAGGTATCGGCATTCAATGCGATGTCAGAGTTATCAAAGCGGAAACGGGCGAAGTTGTGTGGAGCAAAAGAGTTACGGGCGTTGCCGAGCAAAATCTTATCGGTATGGGCTTTGTCAATTTCGGGCACTCGAACATAAGTTATTCGCTTTACGAAAAGGCGATTGATAAAGCTGTTGACAAAATCACCGACGCTTTGATTAATGACGCGGCGGCGGGAAAAATTTTTTGATCGGAGAGATTTTTTAATGCTTAAAAAATTTTTTGCGGTGTTTGTGACTTGTTTTGCGCTTTGTGCGTCCGCATCGGCTGAAGAACTTTATAATACGCCGATTGTCACTGTAGAAAACTTCAAAGTTGTCGGCGATTCTCCTTTTAAGCTCGGAGAACTTACTTCGGATTTAATCATTGAAAGATTGGTCGACAGTCAAAAATTTTCTGTTCTTGAATATTCACAAGAGGCGGAAGTTCGGCAGGATAAAAAATTTGAGCCCGATTATCTTGTGAAAGGCACGATTGAAATTCAAAAGCCGAAAGCGTCCGTTATCAAAGTGATTGTCGATTTTGAACTTGTCAAGGCGAAAACGAATGAATTGGTTTGGGGACGGCGTGTTTGGGAAGAAAATGAATTCGTTCCGAAAAATAAAATCACAATTATTCACGACACAATTTATCGGACGGCGGATAAAGTTGTCGGGCGTTTGGTTGCGGATATGGATTCGGGCAAAATTTTTTAATCGGAGGCGATTGTCTTGTTAAGGAAAATTTTTCTTGCGCTTGCCGTGAGCTTGGCAATTTTTACTTCGACGGCACACGCTCAAAACTTCGACAAACCGAAAATTGCCGTTATAGATTTTGCGCAATTCAACGGTGCGATAACGAGCGATTTAAACGCGGACAAGGTCGGGAAAATGTGCGTTGATTACATTTGGGAAGCAATGGTTGACAGCGGAGAATTTTTTGTTGTCGACAAGGATTTTGTTGCCGAGAAATTGTCTGCAGAAAAATTTGAAGGCGAAGGAATTATTTCGCCGAGCATAATTCGCAAAATCGGAGAAATTGTCGGCGTTGATTATTTGATAATCGGCGGCGTTTACGGCGTTGGAAATGATCAATCTGTTTTGGAAATTGTTTCGAACGGCGCGAAGATCAATTCGGTTAAAGCCTGCCTTATCGCTCGAATGGTTGAAGTTCGCACGGGAAAAATTCTCAAAATGGCTAAGGGCAGGGGCGAATCAAAAAGTTCCCTTGTCAAAGCCGGCGAAGATAAATTTGGATTTATAACCGTCGGCACGAAAAAAGTTCCGCAAGTCAGCGTTCACAACGCGATAGAAAAGGCGGCACGGGCATTGGTTGAAGATTTTATCAGTCAATCTTGACAGGAGGCGAGGGAGTTGAAATTTTGGAAGAAAATTTTTTTGACGCTCGGTTTAAGCGGAGCATTGTTTTTAAATTTTTCCGCGCAGGCAGAGGCAAAAATTGTGACGGACAAATTGCCGCTCCTGACTTATGCCGAAACTCCCATTGCGGTTTACGACAAGCCCGGCGGCAAGCGAACCGGCACAATTTCTGTCGGCAACAGTCTTGTTCTCGTAAAAATCATTCGTGACGACGGCTGGGCTTACGGCAGTTACAAAGTTGAGGGAAATAAAAAACGCCCTTATCGCTGGTTCAAAATGGAAGAACTTCAGGGCTACGGCGATTTTGAAAATTACACAGACAAAGTTGCGTCGGATCAAAATGCATACAGGACGCGTTCATCTTCAAGTTATGTCGGCAGAGTTGCGAGTGACGAAGATTTAATTGTTGTGGCAAAACGCGGCGACAGACTCAAAGTTATTTTCAAGGCGGACGGAAATTTTTATCGCATGGGTTGGCTTGACAAATTCAGCTTATCCAAAACTTCTTCCGAGAGCACCGACGGCAACGAGATTTATTCGGATGAATTGCTTGTCAACGACGCGACGGAAGAGAATTCAACCTTAGAAAACTTCGACGACGAGAACGGCTTATCCGAATTAATCGAAGCCGAAGAGTAATTTGTTTTGAGATTTTAAAGGAGGTGGTGCTTATGCTTGCGTGAAATTTGTCTCGACGTTTTACAAAAATTTTTTTGGAAAGGGGTTTTAAAAATGTGTAAAAAATTTTTTGCACTCGCGCTCGGCTTGACGATGCTTTTTTCGACAACGGCATTTGCACTCGGCATAACTTACCCGGCGGACGGGATTTATTCTCTGCGTCCGAAAATCGCTCCCGACAAAGAACTTTCCGTTCAAAATCACGGCAAAAATTGGGGCGCGAACGTCATTATCGACAACATTAATTCGGGCTGGCAGAAATGGAAAATTCAGCGCATTCCCGGCACGGAGTTTTATTCGATAATCGCGGTTCATTCCAATCTTTCGCTTGACGTTGACAGCGGTCGCGCAGAAGACGGCGTAAACGTTGCGACATGGCCTTTCCTTTGCGAGTCTCCAAATCAATTCAGAATTTGGGACGCGGGCAACGGCTACTACATTATTCAATGCGCTTTACCCGGCAACAATGCTTTTGTGCTTGACGTTGAACGGGCGGAAAATCGCGCAGGAGCAAATGTTTTGAGTTGGAGCTTTAACAACGGCGACAATCAACAGTGGCAACTTGTGCAAGAGCGTTCTCTTTCGGCTTTTCAATCCTACGATAAAACTGCAAGCAAAACAGTTAATGCTTATGTTATGCCCGACTTGAGTTCTCGCAACGGCAATGAACGCGTTGACGCGGGCGACAATGTTACCGTCCTGCGCGAGGAAGGCAATGCTTATCTTGTCCGTTATCCTGTCAGCGGCGGAACAAAAGTTCGTTGGGTAAACAAGAATGAAATTTTCAACGGCGGTGGCGGCGGCACTTCTTACAATGTCCCTGCCAAATTGCAAAATCTCATTAACACCTACAACAACAAAACTTGGAAAGATCATACTTATTTGTCGAGCGTCAAGCAGTGCAAAGAATTTGCTTCGTTTATCTTCGACAAAATGTATGGCGTCGGTTATATCGGCGGCGGTTCAATTACCGACAATCCGCAAAATTATTTAATCAACATTGCCAATAAAAGTCGTGTCGATATTCGCGGCTACAGGACGAATTTAACGACGCAATCTGCGCGGGAACTTTTCCAAATGGCTCAGCCCGGCGATTTCGTTCAGATTCGTCGTCGTCACGGCGAACCGCATTCGGGAATTTTCGTCAATCGCACAGGCGACGGCATTATCCTTTTTGAGGCGAACGCCGACGGCAGAAATTCAATCCGTACAAACACTTATTCCTACAGCGACTTGGCGAATAAAAATTACGCAATGTCTCTGTATTACGCCAAATGATTTGAAAGGAGGAATTTAAAATGCGGAAAAAATTTTTCGCACTCGCGCTCGGCTTGACGATGACTTTTTCGGCTTCGGCAATGGCGGCGGGCAACGGCGATGCCAACGGTGATGGCGAAGTTAATATTGTGGACGCAAGTACCGTCCTTCAATATGCAAACGGGCTGACGTCTTCCGTGCCGAACAGAGAAAATGCCGACGTAAACGGCGACGGTTTTATCGACAAAGCTGACGCGAACGGAATTCTTAACATCATAAGGAACGGAAAAATTTTTGAGCAGTACAACAAAGTTGCGACGCAAAAAACGCTTGCCTATGCAAATTACCAGCTGAATCAGCGGCGCGGCAATGAATGGGTTGACGCGGGCGACAATGTTACCGTCCTGCAAGAATATGAAAATGCTTATCTCGTCCGTTATCCCGTTCGCAACGGCACAAAAGAACGTTGGGTAAATAAAAATGAGATTTTTGCGGGCAACCCTACGCCGAATCCAATACCGAGCGGAGATTATGAAAGTAAAGCCCGCACGTTCATAAACAACAGCAACTATCGACATGGGGCAAAAGCTTCGGATTGCTTTGCCTATGCATCAAAATTTACCGGATATGTTTTCGGCAAGGCTCCGCGTCAAGGACAAGTTTTTTATTCTGCCGACCAAATCAAAAATGGTGATGTCGTTCATGTAAACGCCGCAAACGGCAGACGCCAGCATTGGATTGTTATTCTTCATAGAAACGGAAACCGACTGGAAACGATAGAGGGCGGTTGGACAAATGGAACCGTGCGACATTCTGATTCGGCATATTGGATACAAGACGGTGTGATTTATTCAAGCAGCGAAGGAAGATTCCGCGCATGGGATTGCGGTTATCATTTTCAATAATGAGGTGACGAAATGAAAAACTTTAAGGCAAAAAAATTCTTGGCGGCAATGGCACTCGGCGGCGTCGCAATTTTCGGAGTCACGGCACCCGCGCAGGCGACAATCGAAGTCTCTGCCGTTGTGAAAGTTGACAAAGAAGTCGTCAACTGGGATAAAGGCGCGGAGTCCGATGTTGTGGCAATCGGTATCGTCAGCCCGCCCGATCCTCGCGGACTTTCTTTGACACGCGAGGCGGCGATTATGTCCGCGCAGAGAACTTTGGCAGGTATAGTTAATGGTTTGCAAATTGACTCTGATACAACAATGCAAGATTTCAGAGTCAATGATACAGTCAATCGAAAAATTGGCGGTGTGCTTACGGGCGCGCAAATTATCGAGGAAGACATGTTGTCGGACGGCGGTTATTACGTCAAGATGCGCGTTCCTTTTTACGGAAGAAACAGTATCGCCGCCGCCATAATTCCCGAACTTGCACAGGGCGAGCCGAAGCCTTTTGAAAAAGTTACGGAAACCGAATTGCCGCCAAGCGAAGTTCAAACATTGCAGACAACAACTTACACGGGAGTTGTGATTGACGCGTCGGGGCTTTATCTTGACGAAACTTTTTCGCCCGTGGTTTACGACACAAACGGACGGGCGATTTACGGCGTGAAAAATCTTCAGCCTTCAAAAGTAATTTCAATGGGCATGGTAAGTTACAGCGAATCGGCTCAAGATCAAATTACTCAAGACAGAGCGGGTTCTTCGCCGCTGATTGTCAAAGCCGTTGAAGTTCGCGGCGGAAAAAATTCAGTCAACATGGTCAACGTCGTCATTTCCGTCGAAGACGCGGACAGAATTCTGCTTGCAAACGAAAATTCTCACATGTTGGAGAGTTGCTCGGTTGTGTTTATCAAGTAAAAGTTTTGGAAGGAGAAGGCTTTGATGAAATTGAAATCCAAAAAACTTTCGGCGAAAATTTCTCGGCGTATCGCGGCGTCGCTTTTGGTCGGCGGATTTTTTATCTGCGCGGGTTCTTCGGCTTTTGCGGCAGACGCGAACGGTAACAGCAAAACCGTCACTTCCGAAAATTATGACGGCGGTCGAATTATGGCGGGCTATTCTTCAGACGGCAACGCTTCAAATAACAATCTTGATGTTTCAGATGTCGATGCAGGCAATGAACATGTGAATGCGGGCGAAACCGACAGTGCAACGGCGAATACCGACAATAACAAAACTGTAGTAAGGAACGTTGACAACATTTCCTTTTTGCACGGCGGCTACGCTTGGAACAGCAACGGCAGTGCAAGTCATAACGTCGTTGACATTTGGGACAGTACAATTTACCATATTCACGGCGGACATACGGGTTCGGGCGTCGCCAATTATAACACAGTTAATTTTTATTCCGGCAATGTCAGTGCTCTCACAGGCGCAGGTTATGCTTACAGCGGCGAGGCAAGTTTCAACACTTTAAATATTTACGGCGGCACATTGAACGGCTTGACACAAGGCGGCTACGTCATGAGTGACGGCAAGGCGAATGGTAACAAAGTCAATATTTATGGCGGAGAGATTCACGGAAATATTTACGGCGGTTATGTCGGCGGAAGCGGTGAAGTCAGCGGAAATGAAATCAATGTCTATGGCGGTGATTTGAGTGATGCGAATATTTATGCCGGCTATCTCGGCGGAAATACCGATTTATACGGTTCGGGCAACTCACTTAATTTTTATGCGAAAGATATTACCGCACAAAATGTCGGCGGCTTCGACAGATTGAGTTTTTATCTGCCAAGTAATGTTTCGGACGGCGATACTGTTTTGACTTTGACGGACGGCGCGGGAACTTCTTTGGACAGAACAAAAATTTCCTTGTCGACAACAGGCGGCTCCACACTTCGCGAAGGCGACTCCGTAATTCTTATGCAAAACAATAACGGCATGAATTTTGATCTCGACGCAATTAATCGAGAAAATCCCAACGCCATAATTTCACACGGAATTTCTTGGGACAACTACGCTTCCTTTGAATCGATTTCAAACGGCGGGGGAACGACGGGGCTTAAGGTAAATGTCGGGGCAATGACTACGGATGGTCTCAAGCGTCAAACGCAACTGCTCGGAAGCGGCGTTTTGTCGGCGATAAGTCAACTCGATTACGGCACGGCAAGAATTTTGGAGTGGCTCCCGCCGGAAGAAGTTGAGCTCAGAAATATCAAACACACAACGCCTTTTGAAATATTCGCGGGCACAGGCGGCTCTGTCATAAACATGAACACGGGCGGCGGCTCCAAATTGAAAACAAAAGACGGCGGACAAAATATCGGCGTGGCGCGTGTTTTGGAAAATCGGCACGGACTTTTTATCTTCGCGCCGATAACCGACTACGGAGCAGACACTTATAAAAGTTCTTTGAGCGACGGCACTCGCGGCGGCGGAAATTCCCAATATTTCACGGCAGGATTAATCGCCCGCCAATGGAACACCGGCGGAACTTATTATGAAGCCAGTTTCCGCGCAGGCGAAATGAAAACCGGCTTCGTCAGCGATAATTTCAAAACCGCGCAGGGAAATACTCATATCAGCTACAAAACTCACGCGCCTTGCTACGCGGGACATATCAGAATCGGTTGGCGCGGAAAAGTTTCTCCAAACAATGTCATGGACATTTACGGCATTTACTCTCAAAATCACGTCGGCGGCATCGAGGCAGAAATTACTCCCAATGAAAAATATACTTTCGAATCAACCGACAGCAAAAAAATTCGTTTGGGCGCAAGACTCACGCGGGATGTCGGCGAATATAACAGGTTCTATTCGGGAATTGCTTTGCATCACGAGTTCGGCGGCGAAGTTCACGGACATTATATGGGCTTCGATACCCGCAAAATGCAACTCAAAGGCACGAGCGGCATGATTGAGCTCGGTTGGCAGAGAAAACCCGCGCAAAATTCCGCCGTCATGGTTGATACGGCATTGGTCGGCTGGATCGGGCGGCAAAAAGGTATGGCTATGCATTTCAAGGTTAAAAGAGATTTTTAAAGGTTATAAAGTGTTCAAATCAATTCAATAAAAAAAAACGGAGTCTCGAATTAATTCGGGACTTTTTTATTGCTGTGGCGCGGGCGGCGGCAATGTGATATACTTTTGGCAGGGAGGGACGAAAATGCTTGTAAGAACCTTGCACCGCGTGAAATTTTTCGATACCGACGTTATGGGCGTCGTTCATCACTCAAATTATATTCGTTGGTTTGAAACAGGGCGCGTAGAATTCTTGCGGACGCTCGGAATTGATTTAAATGAAATGATGAGCGACGGAATTTTGTTTCCGATTGTCGAGGTCGGCGCGAAATTTCATGCGCCCGCGAAATTTGATGACGAATTGGAGATTGAAACTGCGCCTTTGGCTCTGACGCGGGCGAAAATGCAATTCGTTTATAAAATTCGGCGTGTTGGCGAAGAAAAAATTCTGGCGGAAGGAAATTCTACGAACGTTTTCACGAGCGGCGGGAAAATTTGTCGTCTGCCCGAAAAATATTCTTCAAAATTGGCTAAAGGTTTGCAATGAGCAGGAGATTTTTTATAAAAATTTTAATCGCCCTTGGGCTCGGAAGTTATTTTCCGCGTTTGGCACAGGCAGAAGAACTTCATACGCCGCAAGAAGGTTATGAATCGTTGACAATAAAATTTTTGCGGCAGATAATTACAAAGGATTCTCGGACTTCGCGAATGATAATGTGGGAATCGGACGTTGAAGAAAATTTTTTGGCGGAATATAAACTTGTCGGCGAAGAATCGGCTAAATTTTCGGCGGTCGAGCGGCGCGAGTCGATTTTTTTCTGCGAACTTAAAAATCTCAAGCCCGAAAGTCTTTACAACTTCAGAATTATTTCGGGCGAACGGGCGACTTCGTGGCAAAATTTGCGGACGGCGGGCGACGGAGCTTTTCAAATGATAATTTTCTCCGATTCTCAATGCGAACACTACGAAATTTGGCAACGGACGGCGGAAATTGCCGCAGAAAATTTTCCCGACGCGGAACTTTTCCTTGTCAACGGCGATTTGGTCGATAACGGCGAGGCGGATTATCAATGGCGGGCGTTTTTTAATGTGGCAGAAAAAATTTTTCACGAAAGAATTTTCGCGCCCGTCATGGGGAATCATGAATGTTACGGCGTCGATTGGTTTAACGCCTTGCCGACAGGTTATCTGAACAGATTCGCGCTCCCCGACAATAAATCCAAGAATTTCGGCGGCTATTTTTATTCTTTCGACTACGGCGCGGCGCATTTTTTTATTTTGAACACGCAATTTGTCGAGCTGAATAAATTTAATCCCAAGTTGCAGGACGCGCAGGAATATTTCTTCAAACGCGACGCCGCAAATGCAAATCGCGCTTGGAAAATCGTTTTTATGCACAAAGATATTTACGATTATGCGCAAGACAAGTTCAATGACATTGCCGAGCGATTTTTGGAGCTTTTTGACGAGTTGGAGATAGATTTGGTTTTCACGGGGCATTTGCACACCTACAGAAATCGCGGAAAAATTTTTGCGCGGAAAAAATCTGCGCGGGGCACGACTTATATTTTGTGCGGCAGGGCGGGAGATCAAAAATATGTCGAGCCGCCGAGCGAAATTGACGAAGTTACTTACAAAAATCTGCGCGAAGAGCCCGAAAGTTTCATTGTTTTGGACATCGGCGCAGAAAAAATAAATTTACTCAGTCAAACCGTTGACGGAGAAATTTTAGACAGATTTACAGTAAGGAAGGGTTAAAAATGAATTTGCAAGGCTTAATTGTCTGCCGAAATTTGCTGAATGAAGAAGTTTTCGGCGGAATTGCGGACAGATTTGAAATTTCTGCGCGGCTCGTCGAAAAAGCAGAGCAAATCGGCTTGAGCGGCAACCTTTATCGGGCGTATCTGATTTATCTTTTGGCGCATGAACCAAATTTAATTTCAACTTCGATTGAACAGCGCGGCGGAAAAATCGGCGATAATTTGCGTGAAATTTTTAAACATGACATAGAAATTTTACTTCCGATATTTCGCGGCGAGGTTTTAGGCGATACAAAATTTATAAATGGCTATGAACCGACGGTTAAAAATAAAAATGAATCATTTATCGAATTGAATCGGCGTTTGGAAAATGTCGGCGACGCGGCGGAAATCACTTACACTTTCATGGAACACTATAAACGTTACGGCTACGGTGACATTGCGACTTATCGTGCCTTTCGTTGGGATAAAAATCTTATCGGCGTCCGCCACTTTGAAAGCATTTTGCTGAACGATTTAATCGGTTACGCGCATCAAAAGGAACTTTTAATCGGAAATACGACCGCTTTTATCGACGGCAAGCCCGCAAATAATGTTTTGCTTGTCGGAGCACGCGGAACAGGCAAATCTTCGAGCGTAAAAGCCCTTGTCAACGAATTTTATTCAAGCGGCTTGCGTTTAGTGCAAATTACCAAGCCGCAACTTAAAAATTTGCCCGAAATTATGGAGGCGTTGCGGAAATTTTTAAGCAAGCATTTCATAATTTTCATGGACGATCTTTCTTTTGAGGAATCGGAGGCGGAATATAAATATTTGAAGTCCGCGATTGAAGGCGGCGTCGAATCTCGCCCCGAAAATGTTTTAATCTACGCGACGAGCAATCGGCGGCATTTAATTCGCGAAACTTGGCGGGATCGTTCCGAAGAACACGAGGAAATTTATCGCGACGACAGCACGAACGAAACAATTTCTCTTTCGGACAGGTTCGGGCTGATAATTCATTACTATTCGCCGACGCAAGCTGAATATTTGGAGATAATTCGCAGTATGTTGAAGAAAAACGGCATCGAGCTGGACGAAGAAAACTTGCGGCTTGAGGGTTTGCGCTGGGAAATGACGCATTCGGGCAGAAACGGGCGCACGGCACAGCAATTCGTCAATCATTTTTTGGGGCAACGATAATTTCGATTATGATTTCCAAAAAAAATTTTCAAGCACTCAAGGCGGCGTTCCCGTTCACAGTGCCGATATTCGCAGGTTTCTGGTTTCTCGGATTAACTTACGGAATTTACATGAACGCGGCAGGTTTCAGCTGGATTTATCCCGCGCTGATGAGTTTAACGATTTTTGCAGGTTCGATTGAGTTCATCACGGTAAATTTATTGCTCGGCGCGTTCAATCCGATTCAAGCGTTCGTTTTGGCGTTCATGGTCAATGCGCGACATTTATTTTACGGAATTTCTATGATTGATAAATATCGCGGACTCGGATTGAAACGCCTGTATCTGATTTTCGGGCTGTGCGACGAATCATTTTCGATAAATTACACTGCGAAAATCCCTCCGAACGTCGACAGAGGTTTATTTTATTTCTGGGTGACATTGCTGAATCAAATTTATTGGGTAAGCGGCGCAACTTTGGGCGGAATATTCGGTTCGCTGATAACCTTCAACACTCACGGGCTCGAATTCGTTTTAACTGCGATGTTCGTCGTTATTTTTATGGAACAATTCCTCAAAGAGACGAAACACGCCAACGCATTAATCGGATTCGGCGCGTCATTAATATGTCTGATAATTTTCGGTGCAGAGAATTTTATTTTGCCGAGCATGGCGTTGATTTTGATACTTTTGACGGCATTTAGGAGGCGTCTTGAGTGACTTTAACCGAACAAATTTTAACGATAGCGGCAGTCGTCGTTGCAACAATGTTGACGAGATTTTTGCCGTTCGTTTTAATCGGAAACAAGCGCGAAACACCGCCTTACATAAAATATTTGGGGCGAGTATTGCCCTGCGCGGTTTTTGCATTGTTGATCGTGTACTGCTTACGAAATATCAACGTGTTTGAGACTCCGCACGGATTACCGGAATTGTTTGGAATTGCCGTAACGATTATTTTGCATCTGATTAAACGGCAAATGCTGTTTTCAATCGCGGGCGGAACGATTTTTTACATGTTGCTCGTTCAATTCGTGTTCATATAGGTCAGGAAATTTTATTTCGGAATAAATACGCGGCTAAAGGCAACGTTATCGCCGCCAAAATCATCATCGGCACAAAATTAAATGCCACGTCCGAAATTGTGCAACCTTCAAGGTAAATTCGCCGCACTGCCTCCAATGCAAAGCGCATCGGATCGGCGTAAGTGATTATTTGCAAAATTTCGGGCATATTTTCTACCGGCGTCGCCATTCCCGATAATAAAACCATCGGCATTAACAAAACGAAGCAATAAACCATAACTTGTTGCATTGTTTGAGAAATCGCCGAGATTGAAAGTCCGAGCCCGACGCAACTCAATATAAAAACAAAAATTATTGCGTATAACGAGAGCAAATCGCCCGCAAAAGGTATTTCAAACCAAAATCGGCAGATTAAAAATACCAATGTCGCTTGAAAAATGCCGATTAATATCGGAACGACCGCTTTTCCTATTAAAATTTCGGGCGGAGACAGCGGAGTTACCAATAATTGGTCGAACGTCCCTTGTTCGCGCTCGCGGGCAACCGATAAGCCGCTTAACATCAAAACTTGCACGAGGCTAAGCATAATCATCAGCGTCGGCAAAAAATTCCGGCGCGTGATTAAATTCGGGTTATACCAAGAAACAGTTTCGACAGTCACCGCATTTAATTTCGGGTTGCGTGACGCATTGAAATTTCCCGCGATAGTTCCGATATAACTCGATGCAAGCGACGCCGTCATTGTATTTCGCCCGTCCGTGATAACTTGAATCGTTGCAAGCTTTTCTTTTAGCAAACTCTGCGCAAAATTCGGCGGAATGCTCACAACCAAAATAACTTCGCCCGAATCAATGCAATTTGCAATTTCATTCGCGTTGGAGAGCGTTTTTGCCCGTTCAAATGCCCTGCTCCCGTCAATTTTCGCTATAAATTCGCTTGATTCACGACTTCGGCTCAAATCTAACAGCGCGTAGGGAACTTTGTCCAAATCATACGTTGCCACGTAGCCGAAAATTATACTCTGCATGAAAACCGGCACTATCAATATTGCTTTCGTCTTCGAGTCTTTCAACGTCGAGAGCAATTCTTTTTTTATCATGCACAGCGTCCGTTGCCAAAACACTCACTCCACCCGCTTTCTCGTCACTTTTAACGCCAATCCGATAAAAAATATCGCGTATAACGTCAATATCGAGCAATTTTTTATGATTAATTCCCAATTATTCCCCGCCAAAAACAAAGATTTTAACAATTCCAAATAATATGTCGGCGGTATGACGTGACCGATTGCATTTACCCACTCCGGCACGCTATGTAAATCAAAAATAAAGCCCGATAACATCATTGACGGCAAAAATCCTATCAATAACGCCAGTTGACACGATAAAAATTGACTTTTCGTCGCTGATGAGATTAAAAGTCCGATTCCCAGCGCGACAAACAAATATAAAATCGTTGCAAGAAATAAAATCATAAATGAGCCGTGCAAAGGCACTCCATACAAGAATTTTGCCGCGATTAAGCATAAAATAAACCCGAACATCGCTAAAAAGAAGTACGGTATCATTTTCGACAGTAAAATCTCGAAAATTTTAACCGGAGTAACGAAAATTGCCTCCAAAGTGCCACGTTCCCACTCCCGCGCCATTACTAACGCCGTTAAAAAGATTCCGACCAGCGTCATTATCAACATCATCAAGCCCGGCACGAAATACCATGTGCTTGAGTTCGCGTCGTTAAACCAAATCCGATTTTCAATCGTAATAACGCCGTTTTTCGCAAATCCGCCGTAAAATTTCGCATTATATGCCTGTATTCCCGATTCAATGTAACCTTTTACCGCCGTCGCCGTCGTATTGTTCACTCCATACAAAATCAGCTGAATTTTTGCCGTTCTGTTATACAAATTCGCCGTAAAATCGGGTGGAATAACTAAAATCGCATCAATTTTCCTGTCGTTCATCATTTCGCGGGCTTTTTTTAACGAAGTCACATAATATGGCGAAAAATATTCCGAGCCGTTTAAAAAATTTACCGAATCTCGCGCTGTCGGCGAAAAATCTTCCAAAACTACCGCAACAGGTACATTTTTAACGTCCAGCGATATTCCGTAGCCCATTATCAAAATCAAAACGATTGGCAAAACCGCTCCGATTAAAATTGAGCTGTTGTCGCGGAAAAGTTGGAGAAATTCCTTGCGAATCAAAGCCGATAATCGGCGAAAAGTTTTCATTTCAAACACCTCCGCGAGATTTTTCGACGATTGAGATAAAAATTTCATTCATTGTCGAGTTTTCGGAGCCGAATTTTGCGCGAATCTCCTGCGGCGTGCCAAGTGCGAGAACTTTTCCGTGATCTTGAATCATCATGCGGTCGCAATACTCCGCTTCTTCCATAAAATGCGTTGTGATGATAATTGTCGTGCCTTTCGCGGATAAATCGGTAATTTGCCGCCAAAAATCGCGCCTTGCGAGCGGGTCGATACCGCTTGTGGGTTCGTCGAGGAATAAAATTTTCGGTTTATGCAGGAGAGCCGCCGCCATAGAAAGCCGTTGCTTATAACCGCCGGGCAAATCGCCCGCATTTTTATTTTCGGAGCCGCGCAGATGAAATTCAGTAAGCACTTCGTCAATTCGCGTGCGCAATTTATTTCCGTTCAAGCCGTATGCTCCGCCGAAAAAGTTCAAATTCTCAATCACAGTCAAATTTCCGTACAGAGAAAATTTTTGGGCGACATAACCGATATTAGCCCGTGCTTGAGTCCTTGCCGTCCGCAAATTGACGCCCGCGACGCTCAAAAAACCGTCAGTCATCGGCAAAAGCCCGCAAAGCATCCTAAAAGTAGTCGTTTTACCCGCGCCGTTGGGTCCGAGCAACCCGAAAACTTCGCCGCGCCGAACTTCAAAGTTAGTTTTATCGACAGCGGTAAAATCGCCGAATTTGCGCACGAGATTTTTAACGACAATATTAATTTCATTCGACAGGGAATAATTTTCGCTCAAAGAAAGTTTTTTCATGCCCGCGACGCGCTCAAGATTATTATTTTCGGCTTTGTGAAGTAGAATCATAAAGCCGTCTTCGAGCCGCGCAGGAATTTTTTCGACGGGCAAATTTAATTTTTTCGAGTAATTTTCGGCGGAAAAATTATTTTCGGAGATAAAACGCACAAAATTACCTTCAGGCACCGAATCAATCACAAAATCCTTATCGTCAAGCAAAATACTCTGCAAAATGCGCGTCGGAAAGTTTTTTGGGGTTTTTATGCGAAAACAACGCCCTTTTGCGACGGATTTTATATCATTTGGCGAGCCGCTCATTAAAATTTTGCCGCGATTGACTATAAAAACATTTTCGCAAAGTTCAGCCTCGTCCATATAAGCCGTACTGACTAAAACGCTCAAATTTTCTTCCGCAACGAGTTTTTTTATAATTTCCCAGAGTTCGCGGCGTGAAAGCGGGTCAACTCCGACTGTCGGCTCGTCCAAAAGCAATAATTCGGGCGAACGCACCAATGTGCAGGCAAGTCCGAGCTTTTGTTTCATTCCGCCCGATAATTTTCCCGCCAAACGCGCCGTAAATCGTTCCAAACCCGTCATTTCGAGCAATTTTGTAAATCTTTCGCGCCGAATTTCTTTTTTTACGCCGTGCAAGTCCGCGTAAAGCGTCATATTTTCCGCAATCGTTAAATCTTCGTATAAACCAAAGCGTTGAGGCATGTACGAAATTTTTTCTTGGATTTTTTGTTCGTTTCCGAGCACATTCAAGCCCAAAACTTGCAATTCGCCAGAAGTCGGAGCAATTAAGCCCGCGATTAATCGAATAAATGTAGATTTTCCTGCTCCGTCCGCGCCTATTAATGCCGTCAACGTGCCTTTTTCCATTTCAAAATTCAATTTGTCCAACGCGACGACGTTTTTAAAAGTTTTTGTAAGATTTTTAGCCGCGATAATCATTTTAAATCAATCTCAACGGTTGCTGGCATACCGAGCCGCAAAATATTTTTCGGATCATCTACATAAACGCGAATTTCATAAACCAACGAAGTCCGCAACTCGTCCGTCTGAACTGTTTTTGGCGTAAACTCAGCTGTAGACGAAATATAGCCGATTTGCCCCGAAATTTCTTCGTTCGGGTAGCTGTCAATGAAAATTTTAGCCGATTGCCCCTCAAAAACTTTGCCTAAATCGGTTTCGTTGACGTAAGCGCGAATCCATTTCTTATCATTCAGCGAAATTTTAAAGATAGGAGCACTTGGAGACGCCATATCGCCGATTTCGAGCAATCTTGAGCGAATTACGCCGTCAGTCGGAGAAATTAATTCGTATTGAGTCAATAAAAACTCTTGCCGCGCCAATTCGTCTTGAAAATTCTTTAATTGAGCCTCCGCCTCGATGATTTCTTCGTAACGAGTGCCCGCCTGCGCCAAATTCAGCGATTGTTGCGCCTGTTCGAGTTGCGCGAGTTTATTTTCGTAATTTAATCGTGCGGAAGTCAATTCGTCGCGAGTTATCGCGCTGCCTTCGGTTTCGTCATAAACTTTTTGGATTCTGTCATAATGTTGGCGTGCGTCGAGTAAAATTTTTTCCGCCGCGTCGACTTGTGCTTGAATTTTTGCCAAATCTTCGGGTCTTGTGCCGTTTTTCAGCCGAAGTAAGACTGCTTCTTGAACTTTTATTTGCGAACGGGCTTTTTCTGCAGTTAATTGCAGTTCGCGATTGTCCAAACGCGCTAAAAGTTGCCCTTTCTTGACTAAATCGCCTTCCTCGACAAAAATTTCCGAAATTCTGTCGCTCTGACGGAATGCAAGCGTAACTTCGCGCACATCGACGTTTCCGAACAATTTTAGCGACGTTGAACGCTCCGCTTGAACTTTTTCCTCGTGATTTGAATAAAAAAACGCTCCGCCCGCGATTAAAACGATAAAAATTACCGCGAAAATCTTTTTTGGCATAAAAATCACTCCTAAATCAGCGCATAATACCTCTGAAGAAAATTTCCTGAGCCTGCGCGAGATAATCTTCAAAAGTTTTGTCCGTGAGCAAATTTTTTGCGAAATTGGGCATAAGGAAGACGAAATGCGCAATGCTGAACAGGACGAGCGTCATACTTTCGGGATTGACATCTGCACGGAAAATTTTAGCGTCAATGCCCGCCTGAATTATATCGCGAGAAACTTTTTGAATGCTTTTGACTTCAGAATCAATCACGGGAAAAAATTCGCCGGGATTATTTATCTCGCTGAACAAAAGTTTTATCGTGTAAGGAGAAGTTTTGTAAGTCGCGCCGATAGCCTCGAAGATTCTTTCCAATTTTTTTATGGGCGAAGATTCTTTTTGATTAATCGCATCGGCGAGGCGATGAGCATTTTTGAAGTGTTCGCGCAGAATTTCAAGATAAAGTTCGCGCTTGCCGCCGAAGTAGTAAGAAATTGCTCCGATATTTCCGACTTGAGCCGCTTGAAGAATTTCGCGGACAGAAACGCCCTTGTAACCCTTTTCCGCAAATAATTTTGTTGCCACAGCGAGAATTTTCTTTGCAGTTTCGTCATTTTCCATGATTCAGACTCCTCAAACAAAAGTTTTAGCAGATTATAAAGAATTGTTCGGCGGATGTCAATTTGTCGAAAAAATTTTCGCGTCAAATTTCTTTTCAACTTTTGAAAGCAAAAATGTTGAAGAAATATCAGACGCAACGTTCCCGACAGTCGCGAACATGCCAATTATCGAGAAAATGCAGATGACAATCGACACTGCCGACAGCGGAACGCCTATCGCACTGAAAATCGGAGGCAATCCCATAATTATACTGCCAGGTATGTCGGAAGTTGAACATGAAATCAACAATGAGGAGATTATTACCGTCATTATCAGATTAAAATCGACTTCAAGCCCAAAGGTGTTCGCCATTAACAGCGATATGAACGAAAAATAGAATCCATTTCCGTTCATGTTTAATTGGACGCCAATCGGAACCGCAAACATCGCTAATTTAGGGTCAATGCCGAGTTTTAATGGTAAAATTTTCCTCCAAAAAGTCAGCGGTGAGCTTACAAAAAGTCCGATTAACAATCCATCGACGATTATAATAACTATTACGCCTATTGCGCCACCTAAAATGATTTTTCCGAGCGAAATTACAATATCAAGCCCTAAATTCATTATCATATCCGACATTGAAAAGAAAATTACTGGCGGAATGAATTTTACTACAACATTTACCACGTCTAAACAAAAATCATTAAGAAAACTTATTAAATCCTTGACGTAATACGCTCTGTCGCCCGATTTATTGATAATTACGCCGAAAAAGCACGCCATAAACAGTACTTGCAAAATTTTTCCGCTGCGGAACGGCTCAATAACGTCGCTTGGAATTATTCCGACGATTACATCGCGCAAAGAGAAATTTGCGGGCTGAATTTCGTTTCCGTCGGTTTTAATTGCCGATAATGCCTCCGATAAACCGTTATTGAAGAAAATTTCGCTGATAAGTGCGCCGAGTATGACGATAATAAAGAGTTTTGCCATTGATATTGCAAAAAATTTCCCGCTGATGCGTCCTAAGTCCGTAGAATTGTCCATACCGGTAATTCCGGTCATTACGCTGAAAAAAATCATCGGCGGAACAATCATTGACAGCGCGTGCATAGGAGCCACAAATTTATTTCTGCAGGACAAAATGACTTCAAAAGCAACCCGAAACATACGCCGAGAAAAATTGCGGCTAAAGTTTTATGAATTTGATTGAAATGCATTTCGTGAACGAGTATAGAGACTACATTTGAGCCGTTTTTCCTTGCATAGCGCATTTTTTGGCGATTTGCCTTGAGAATTACTAGATTGTAATAATTTTCGTCGTCAAAATTCAATTCGGACTCGATATTTGCAATGGGATTAAATTCTGAGTCGAAATTGGACAAAATTAAGGAGACATCGCCGGGCCAACGGCGAATTTTAATCTGCATGGAGAAATTTTCATCGTTAGGAGCGATACCATGTTTAAAACGCAAGAAATTTTCCTCGAACATGAGTTGAGCTAAGAAAATTTCTTTATCGGATAGTTTCAGGCGCGATAATTCGTTTTCAATGAACTTTTGAGCGTCTGCGAAGTTGTTTTTGGTAGCAGTGAACAAATTTTTCCCTCCCAAAGCGATTTTGACGCAGAAATTATAAAAAAGTTCATTTTCAAAAGCAAGAAAAGATTTTGAAGGTCGAATATGGTTTTGTTGAAAAAATTTTGTGCAGGAAATATAATCAGTGCGAAAAAATTTAAAGGAGGCGGTCGAATGGTGTATCTTGTCGGCGCGGGCGCGGGCGACGCGGGGCTTTTGACGTTGAAGGCGGCGGAAGTTTTGAAAATGGCGGACGTCGTGATTTACGACAGGCTTGCTGACGAAGAAATTTTGAAGTTCTGCGCGGGCGCGAAGAAAATTTATGTCGGAAAGGAGGCGGGGCGTCACACACTCAAGCAAGAAGAAATAAATCAGCTGTTGGTTGAGGAGGCGCGGCAAAATAAAATTGTCGTGCGATTAAAGGGCGGAGACCCATTTGTATTCGGGCGCGGCGGCGAGGAAGCACTTTATCTGCGCGAAAACAATTTGGAGTTTGAAATAATCCCCGGCGTCACGAGCGCGATAGCGGTTCCGGCATACGCGGGAATTCCAGTCACGCACAGAGGAATTGCGACGAGTTTTGCGGTTATCACGGGGCACGAAGACCCTACCAAGCCCGAATCAACGATTAAGTGGGAAAAAATTTCTACGGCGGTCGACACGCTGATTTTTTTAATGGGAATAGCGAATTTGCCGCAAATCGTTCAAAAACTTATCGAAAACGGGCGCGCTCCCGAAACGCCCGCCGCGCTGATTCGTTGGGGAACAAAACCCGCGCAAGAAGTTTTCGTAACGACGCTTGAAAAAGCTCCGAACGAAAAAATTCAGCCGCCCGCGATATTTTTGGTCGGCGAAGTCGTCAATCTGCGCGAAAAACTCCGTTGGTTTGATACAAAAATCTTATTCGGGAAAAAAATTTTGGTGACGCGGGCGCGGGCGCAAGCCTCAAAACTTTCAAGGGCGTTAAAAAATCTCGGCGCGGAAGTTTTGGAGTGTCCGACAATAAAAATCGCCGCGCCTTCCGACAATTTCGCGGCGGCTGATGCGGCGATTAAAAATCTGCGCGGCTTTGATTGGATAATTTTTACCAGTGCAAACGGCGTTGAAAAATTTTTTGAGCGGCTGAAGATTCACGGCTTGGACGCAAGAGCTTTAAAAAAAGTTGCGGCTATCGGCTCGGCGACGGCGGAGAAACTTTTAAACTTCGGGATAATCGCGGACGTTGTGCCGAAAGATTTTGTCGCGGAGAGTTTGGCGGACGCTTTGAAAAATTTTGTCGCCGATAAAAAAATTTTGTTGGCAAGGGCGGAGGTTGCACGCGATATTTTGCCCGAATCACTTAAAAATTTCGGCGCGGAAGTCACAATCGCTCCGATTTATAAAACTGTCCGCGAAATTCCCGCGCAGATTGATTTCGATTCGATAGATTTAATCACGTTCACGAGTTCTTCGACCGCAGAAAATTTTGTTGCGGCTTACGGCGTCGCTCCTTTGCAAAAAATAAAATCGGCGGCGATTGGCACGATAACCGCGCAGACTTTAAAAAATTTCGGCGTGACGCCCGCCGTTGTCGCGGAAGAATTTACGATTAACGGTTTGGTTGACGCCGTTAAAAAATTTTACGGAGGCTGACGTTATGAAAGGAATTAACAAAAAGGAAATTGACGGGTATCTTGCCGAAAAAAAATTTATCGGGATCAATGACTCGCCGCGCTCGGAAAAAGTTATTGTCTCGCTGACTTCTTACGACAAGAGAATTCACGACGTGAAGTACACGATTTATTCTTTGCTCAATCAAAGTTTTCCGCCCGATAAATTGATTTTGTGGCTCGACGAAGAATCTTTTCCGCAACGCGAAAAAAGTTCTTTGCCGTCCGACTTGCTTGAATTAAAAAATTTCGGCTTGACAATCGAATGGTGTGAAAATTTTCGTTCGTATACAAAATTGATTCCCACTCTGAAGATTTATCCCGATGATGTGATTGTTACGGCGGACGACGACATTTTTTATCATTATGATTGGCTCAAAATTCTTTACGATGAACATTTACGGACGCCCGACAGCGTTATTGCGCACCGTGCCCATCTTCTCAAGCTCGACGAACAGGGAAATATTGCTCCTTATGAAACTTGGGAAAAGGAAACGAAATTAAAGCAGATTCGCGGAAAAGGCACTTACAAAAATTTTTTAACAGGTGTTGGCGGTGTTCTTTATTTAAAAAAATTTTTTCACGACGACATTTTAAACCGCGAACTTTTTATGGAGCTTGCGCCGCTTGCCGATGACATTTGGTTTTGGTCGATGGCGGTTTTGAACGGCACGAAAATTAAAATTCCGTCCGCCGCGCAGAGATCTTTGACTTACGTTGATATTAAAATGCAACAGAGCGGTAATACTTTGTGGTCTAAAAACAAAGATCAAAACGATGTTCAGCTTAAAAAGGTTGTCGAACATTATCCCGCCCTGCTTGAAAAGTTGAGAGCAGAAGGGTGATGTTCCCCCGCTTTTAGAAAGTGTGGGTTCGCCGAAACGCTGTCGCGAACTTCGATTCAGTTTGAAAATAATTTTTGTAAATTAAACTTACTTTTCTTTTGCCGCCCCAAAAGAAAAGTAAGCAAAAGAAAAGGGGCTCAGACCGGCTTACGCCGCATCCTGCGGCGGACGCCGGCGGGCGCACGTCCTGTGCGCCCGTGTCTCACTTCGATTCAGTTTGAAATTAATTTTTATGTTTAGGATCTACTTTCCTTGACCGAGCAAAGAAACTCGCCTCGCAGGGGCATCGCCGTTTCAACTTTCTTTTGCAAATCCTGTTCGCCCGGGTCTTCGCCAACCGCCTTTAGGAGTCAAAAATGAACGAGAACATTTCCGAAAAAAATTCCGAAGACAAGCCGATTAAAATTACTGACGCTTCGGAGCACAAAGTTTTTCGCAGTAAAAAATTCATCGACAGCGAAACTCAAGCCGCCGAAGACAAAAAAAAATCGGCGACGCCCGCACCCGAAGTCAAACGAAAACTTTCGCACGCCGAAACAAGCGGCATTGCAATTTCAGCCGTCATGCTCGCCTACAGCCTCGCCGAAAAAGATAAGCCGCTTTTTTTCCTGTCGACTTCGCTTTTAATTTTTCTTCTGCGCCCGATAATCGGCGGGCTTTTCGGCAAACACAATCAAGCCGTCCAAAATGCCTTGCACAGTTTCAGCTTGGTACTTTTTATCGGCGCATTGCTTTTCCTGTTCCTGTGAAATTAGACAAATCGCCGCGCAGATGCTATAATCTGCGCGGTTTTAATTTTCAAATGAGGTGAGACAGTGGAAGAATTAAATTTTGGATCGGGAAAAATTATCCCCGTCAATCTCGAACACGAGATGAAATTTTCATACATAGATTATGCAATGTCGGTAATTGTCTCTCGCGCCTTGCCCGATGTTCGCGACGGCTTAAAGCCCGTTCACCGCAGAATTCTTTACGCAATGCAGGAAGCGGGCATGACGAGCGGCAAGCCTTACAAAAAATCGGCGCGCATTGTCGGTGAAGTTTTGGGTAAATATCATCCGCACGGCGATACTTCGGTTTATGATGCGATTGTTCGCATGGCGCAGGATTTTTCAATGCGTTATGTGCTTGCCGACGGGCACGGGAATTTCGGTTCGGTGGACGGAGATCCTGCCGCCGCAATGCGTTATACCGAAGTTCGCATGTCAAAAATTTCCGAGCTCATGTTGCAGGACATTGAAAAAGAAACTGTCGATTTTGTTCCGAATTACGACGAATCTTTAAAAGAGCCGTCCGTTTTGCCCGCGAAATTTCCGCAACTCCTTGTCAACGGCACTTCGGGTATCGCTGTGGCAATGGCGACAAATATTCCGCCGCACAATATCGGCGAAGTTATCGACGCGACTTTATTTTTAATCGACAATCCCGACGCCGCGACGGACGATCTGATAAAAATTATTCACGGACCCGATTTTCCGACCGCCGGCTTGATTATCGGCAAGGAAGGAATTCGCGACGCCTATCGCACGGGACGCGGCTCGATTAAAATGCGGGCGCGAACTTCGATTGAAAAAATTCCAAACGGAAAATCGCGAATTGTCGTGACCGAATTGCCTTATCAAGTCAACAAGGCGCGGCTTATCGAAAAAATTGCCGACCTTGTCCGCGATAAAACGATTGAAGGCGTCACGGATTTAAGAGACGAAAGCGACCGCGAAGGCATGAGAATTGCAATCGACCTGCGCCGCGACGTGACTCCGCAAATTATTTTGAATCAACTTTTCAAACATACTCAGTTGCAAGATTCATTCGGCGTGATAATGCTCGCGCTCGTCAACGGCAAGCCGCAAGTTTTGAACCTAAAAGAAATTTTAAGCCATTACATAAAGCATCAGGAAGAAGTGATAACGCGGCGGACAAAATTTGATCTCGACAAAGCAAAAGCCCGCGCCCACATTTTGAAAGGCTTGACGACCGCCGTTAAAAATCTCGACAGCGTGATTAAAATTGTTCGCGAAAGTGATTCGGCAACTTATGCCAAAGCCGCGCTGATGGATAATTTCAATTTCAGCGACGCGCAAGCGCAGGCGATTTTGGATTTGCGCCTTCAAAAACTCACGGGGCTTGAACGCGACAAATTGGAAGAAGATTATCGCAACGTCCTTGCCGCGATTAAAAAATTTGAAGAAATTCTCGGCAACGAACAAATGATTTTGCAGATTATTAAGGACGAGTTGACGGCGGTTAAGGAAAAATTCAATGACGAACGCCGCACGGAAATTGTCGCCGAAGAATTAACCGCGTTTGAGGCGGAAGATTTGATTAACGACGATGATATTGTTGTTACGTTGACTCACGGCGGCTACGTCAAAAGAATTGATCTCAGCACTTACAAAAAACAAAAACGCGGCGGAGTCGGCGTCACGGGCATGGGCACGAAGGAAGAAGATTTTGTCGAACAAATTTTGATAACCACGACGCATCACACAATTTTATTTTTCACCAACAAGGGCAAAGTTTTTCATCTCAAAGCTTATCAAGTCGCCGAATCGGGCAGGACGGCTAAAGGAATTCACATCAGCAACCTTCTGCAAATCGAATCGGGCGAAAAAATTACCGCAATGATTAAAGTTAAAGAATTCGACCCGACGCGCTATCTTTTTATGGCAACGAAAAAAGGTATCGTCAAAAAAACTCAGCTGTCCGAATTCAGCTCGATGGCGAAGCGCGGCTTGTTGGCGATTAATCTCGACAAAGATGATGAACTTATCGGCGTGAAATTTACCGAAGGCGAACGCTATGTTATTCTCGGCACCGCGCAGGGCATGGCGATAGCTTTTGCGGAAGAAGAAGTTCGTTCGATGGGCAGAAATGCTCGCGGCGTTCGCGGAATCAAACTCAAAAAGGGCGACCGCGTTATCGGCATGGATAAATTGAAACACGGCGCGGAAGTTTTGACTGTCAGCGAAGAAGGGCTCGGCAAACGCACTCCGACAGAAGAATATCGTTCGCAGTCTCGCGGCGGCAAAGGTTTAATCAACATGAAAGTTACCGAAAAAACCGGCGAAGTCGTCGGGATTAAAGTTGTCACGCCCGAACAGGAACTTCTTTTGATAACGACGGAAGGTTTTGTGATTCGCACGAGCATTGCCGAAATAAGTTCGTTCAGCCGAAATACTCAAGGCGTTATGCTGATGAAAACCAAAGATGAAGATAAAGTTGCCGCGTTGGCGACCGTCACTCTTAAAAACGATTGAATTTCAACATAAAAAAATCCCAAGCCGATTTATGACTTGGGAAAATTTTTTTTGAAAATGTCAAGCGTCAAGTTTGCTCATGTCCAACTTGTCGAAGCCTTCGAGCAAATTTTTCACAGCTGCCAAAATTTTTTCACAGCCGCCCACTTCGCGACTTTCGACGTTCAGCGGCATATTTGGATCATGCAACGAAAGCCTAAGTAAAGCCCAGCCGTTGTCGAAGATTAAGCGCACGCCTTCAAAATTCGGCTCGGCTTTTTTTATTCCGGCGGAATCTGCGCGGGCGGCGAAAGTCTTCAGAACTTCTTCGCCGTAAGTTTTGAAATTTTCGGCAGAAATTTTCAAGCGGAACTCGTAACTTTCGGCGGGATATTTCAAATCGGCTATTAGTTCGGAAAGATTTTTTCCCTGCGCGTGGAGTTTGGCGGCGGCAATTAAAATTTTAACCGCAAGATATGCCCCGTCGTCGAGAAAATAATTTTCACTCAACGCGCCGTGCCCGGAAGTTTCAATCGCCAGCGGACTTATGACGCCGCTTTTGTTCAGCCGAATGCATTCGTTGATGACATTTTTATAGCCGCGTTTGAATCGATGATGCTTCAGATTTAAATTTTGTTCAAGGAAGTCGTGAAGTTCATCGCTTGTGACGGAATCGGTTACGATTGTCGAGCCGGGATAATCGGGCGCAAGAATCGCGGCGATTAGGGCAATCAGCGCATTTCGGCTGACTTCTTCGCCGTCGGAGAGAACTGCACCTGCGCGGTCAACGTCGGTATCAAAAATCAAACCGAGAGTTGCGCGGTTGTCGAGGACGGCTTTTTTTATTGACGCCATTGCCTTTTTGTCTTCGGGATTGGGAATGTGATTCGGAAAAGTTCCGTCGGGTTTGAGGAATTGACTGCCCGAAATGTCTGCTCCGAGCGGTTCAAGAATTTTTTCTGCAAAGAAACCGCCCGCACCGTTGCCCGCGTCCACAAGGATTTTCATTCCCGCAAAAGGCTTTTCCGAGTCCAACGCCGAAGAAATTTTTCCGCGCAGATGTTTGGCGTAAAGATCAATCAGCGCAAAATTTTTTTCTTTCGAGATATCGCCTTTGACTTCCGCGCAGATTGCGGCAAGTTTTAGGACGGTCGTTATTTCGGATTTTTCAAGCCCGCCGTCTTTGGTAAAAAATTTCATGCCGTTGCGATTGAAAGGCAGATGACTTGCCGTAAGCATAATCGCGCCGTCGGCTTTGGTTTCGTCAAAAATGCAACTCATGAACATTGCGGGCGTTGACGCGAGTCCGCAATTCAAAACTTCGACGCCGTGACCGATTAGCGATTGACAGACAGCAACGGAAAGTTTTTGCGCGGAAATTCGCGAATCAGTACCGACAGCGATTTTCAAATCCTGTTTGCCGAGTTTGTCGGACAGAAACTTGACGAAGCCGCCGGCAATGCGATTGACTGCTTCCGGCGTAAGATTAACGGATTCACCGGTGACGCCTTCAACTGCAACGCCGCGAACGTCCGAGCCGTTTTGCAGTTTCAAAAAACTTTTTTCAGTCAAAGTAAATTCCTCCTAAATCTTTTCAAGAGCCATAATTTTATCGACGCGCCGTTCATGACGTCCTCCCGCAAATTCCGTTGTTATCCAAGTGCGAACAATTTCTCCCGCAACTTCAGATCCGATAACGCGTCCGCCCATTGCCAAAACATTTGCGTTGTTGTGTTGACGGCTCATCTTCGCCGAATAAATTTCATTGCACAGCGCACAACGAATACCCTTGATTTTGTTCGCCGCAATGGAAATGCCGATTCCCGTGCCGCAAAGCACAATTCCTCTGTCCGCCGCACCGCTCACCACGTCTAAGCAAACTTTCTCGGCAATGTCGGGATAATCAACAGACTCCTTGCCGAAAGTTCCAATGTCTTTGACTTCGACGCCTTCAAACTCCGCCAAAACTTTTTTAACTTCCTCTTTCAGTTCAACCGCACCGTGATCGCTGCCGATTGTAATTTTCACGGAAATTCCCCCTCAAAAGTAAATCGGGAACGGTTGCCGCCCGAAATAACAGAAATATTTTTCAAAGCCGACCGCCTGCAAAATCTGCGCGGCTCTGTCAAAATTGGCGGCAATGTCTTTGACGTGATGAGCGTCCGAACCAATCGTTATCAATTCGCCGCCCATCTCCCAATAAAGTTTCAAGACTTCGATTTTCGGATATTGCTCGTGTGCCGGAGTTCGCCAACCTGCCGTGTTAATTTCAATTCCTACGCCGCGTTCAATCGCCCGCGATAAAATCTTCCGCAAAATTTTTTCATACCGCGCAGGTTCGTAATCGCCGGGCGGTTGAAAATTTTCGTCGCCGAGTTTCGACACGCCGTATTTCTTTACCAAATCTAAATGTCCGATAACGTCAAAGTCTGCTGTCTCAACCATTTTCAAAATTTCTGAAAAGTATTCCGCATAAAGTTCTTCGGACGTCTTGCCTGCGCGGAAAATGCGAAGTTTCACACTTCCGATATTGTGAATCGAACCTATTATAAAATCCAAATCCATTTTCGACAATTCATTTTCCAATACGGAGCGACATTTTTCCAAATGCGGCTCGCCAATTTCCAAGCCGCGACAAATTTTCAAGCGATCTCCGAAATTTTCCTTGCAATTCTCAATCGCCTCGTGATATTTTTCATAGCGCATAAAACCGAAACTCACATCAAACTTATCAACAGAAAAATGCTCCGTGAAACAAATTCCGCACAGATTTTTTTCAATGGCGGCGTGACATTCCTCAAGCGGCGACGATTTCCCGTCAAAAGAAAACGTGCTGTGCAAATGTTGTTCGTAAAGTTCCATGTTCTCACCTCCAAAAGTTATTTTAACACAAAAAGCAGAGCGTGCGAGACTCTGCCTTTCGCGTTTGAAGTTGGTAAGGGATTAGACTTATCTGAGCTTGGAAGTTAAACCTTTAAGATTAAAACATTCGACGTAATGATCAATCGCGTCCGCAATTTTGCAGATAACATATTTTTCGCCGTCAATGCCGCTGACTGCAAGATTTTCGTAGAGCTTGGCGATTTCCTTTTTGACGCGATCATTATTGAAGGTGTAATGCCCGCTGATTTCCATGATAAGTTGAGTAAGTTCGGCATCCTTGAAAATTTCTTCGGGCGTGAGTTTGTCTTTGCCGTCGACCATCCATTTTTTCCAGCGACCGCTTTTAACGGATTCTTCGCGCAGAGCTTGACCGAGTTCGGAAGGTTTTTCGATAAGTCCCTGTTCGGCAAGCCGAGCTTCCGTCTCGACGAGTTTAAGATAAGCGCGAGTCTCAACGGTGCCGAATTCGGGCGCGACGTTCATTGCCGTGACGCCAAGCGCGGGATGTTCAAGTAAAATCGCGTCATCAAGATAATCGCCGTTGTGTTCCTTCAAACCGACGTGATATTTCTTCGCGACGGCAGAAAGTTCTTTGCAGGAAGTTGAATCGACATGCCCGACATTTTCAGTTAAACGCGTCAAAGTTCCGGTGTTGCCGACGATAAATGACGGATGCGGAAGATTTTTTTCGTCAAGCCGCGCATGAAGTTTTTGGATAAATTTTTCGTAGTTTTCGGGCGAAGTCAAGCCGCCGTTAGTTTCTTCCGTGCCGACTTCGTAACTTATCGCGGGCAAATTTCTCTTCTTGCGTTCGGTTTCCACGAAGTCAATCAATTCGACGGTGCGATTAACATTAATATCGGGCTCAATGACTTTGCCGACAATATACGGATCTTTGGTCGGGTCAATGTGCAGGAGATCGAAACCATTCAGCAAATCGTAGAGATAAGATTTCTTGCCGAGCTCCATAGCTTCTTTTTCGGGCAAATGGGCGTTGCGTTCGTTATCGCGTTGCCAAGGTCCGCCATGATCCCGGCAGAGATAATAGAATCCGTCGAAGTTCGTTTCCGCCGCGACTTCCTTAATCGCCGCCGCGAAAGTTTCCTGATTCCAGTTGCAGACGTAGCCGCCGCCGAGAGAGTCCGCGTCGACTTGGTTGCGGCTTGCAATGAACATCAGCGGAAAATCTTTGTCTTTCGCAAGCGTCATGCACGCCTTTATTAAGGTTTTCGACATGGGACCGATACCGAGCATCGTTGCCTTGTCGCTGCCCTCGAAGGTCAGCATTTTCTGAACGACTTCTTGCAATGTAGGTTTGCGCATTTTTTTACACTCCTTTTGCTTTGAGCCGGTCACTTGTGCTAAAATGCGCACGATAGCTTGTGATCAGCTCACGGTTATCAAATTCCTAAAAATTTTTATTGCTGTCTGATGTGCAGCACTTTTTTTTTGTGTTAAGGATTGCTTTTGGGTTTTGCGTCGGCAGGTTGCTCAATATCCGGTCGCAAGAAATGGAGACAGGCGGCAGTTACCAGAGTTCCGATTAGCATATCAACCGCATACCAGAAAGGAGCTTGACTTACTGCAGGCAAGACGATAAGTCCTCCGTGCGGAACCATACATTCGACGCCGTGAACCATACCGAGACCCGCGCCAATCGCACTGCCGATTATGATTGACGGCAAAACAGTTTTGAGACCTTTGACGGCGAAGGGAATTGCGCCTTCCGTAATTCCGATTAATCCCATAAACGCGGCAGAGACGCCCATATTTCTATCAGCGGCTTCCCATTTTTTGCGGGAAATGAAAGTCGAAAGAGCCAAGCCGAGCGGCGGAATTGCAACCGCGATACGATACGCGCCGTTCGGACCGTAAATGCCTTCAGCCATAAGTGCAAGTGTAAATCCCGTTGCAGTCTTGTTAATCGGACCGCCCATGTCAACGGCTGCCATTGCTCCCACTATCAAGCCGATAAACAACGCCGAGCCGCCTTGCAGTCCCGAAAGCGCGTTTATCATCCACTGCATGAACATTCCAATCGGACCGATAAGAGCGTAAACATAAATCATGCTGACGATAAAAGTTGTGACGATCGGGACAATCAGAATCGGCATGACCGCCATAAGCGTTTGTCCGACTTTCCATTTTTTAACCCGGCGAGCAACTTAGCCGCAGAGGATACCCATAAGCATTGCGCCCAAGAAGCCTGTTTGAACGTGATCGGCACCCATCGGCGTATTAGCCATGTAACCTGTCACCAAACCGGGAGTAATGCCTGGCTTGCCTGCAAGCGAGTAAGAAATGTATCCGGCGAGTACGGGAATCATCATTGCAAAACCCGCCATGCCGATATCGCCCAAAGTTTTCAGGAAAGGATTTGTAACAACCATGCCTTCGCTGGCAGTAGCGTCGCCGCCCGCCAAACTCAGCGCGAGAAAAACACCGCCGACCACGACGACCGGCATCATATACGAAACACCCGTGTTAAAAGCTTTCAATAAGTCCGCGCCAACTGTTTTCATGTCAATCGACATCGCTTAAAACCTCCTTTGCAAGGGAGCAGCGAAGTCCGATTGACTTTTCAGCCGACCGAACCTCGCACCTTTTATTCGTCCGAAATTTTATTTGACAAGAGCAATCGCCTTATCGATAGTTGCCGCAGGATCGCGAATCAATTCCGCAGGATTCAAATTCAGAACGCGCCCCGCGTCCTTCTTTTCCTCGAAACGATCTTCGCCCTCAATGCCGATAGCCACCGCCAAAATTACAACGTCAGCCGCATCGACTTCGTCTTGTTCGAGTTCGTTTTCAATGCCCATGCCACCTTGCGTCTCGCATTTGCATTCGATGCCGCGCTTTTTGCATTCCTGCTCCATAGCTTCCTGCGCCATGTAAGTGTGGGCAACGCCCGTGATACAAGCTGCTACTCCGACGATTTTCATTTTGAAAAACTCCTTTCGGTTTGTAAAAAATTATTTAATGCTCTCGTCAATCTCATGAAGAATTTTGTAGGCGTCCGCGCTTTTTTCGCAGGCAAAAAGTTCTGCGCGGAATTCGTCGTTGATAAGTTTCTTGCTGATAGCGGCAATGGCTTTAAGGTGCAAAGTCGCCGCGCCGCTCTCCGGAACGCCGATTAAGAAAATGCCTCTAATCTCGTCGCCGGTGACTTCGTCCCATATGAAAGGTTTCTCGACGCTCATGAAAGCGATAAACGCTTCCTTGACCGCGTCGGTTTTGCCGTGCGGGATCGAAATGCCGTGCCCTATCGACGTGGAAATTTCTTCCTCGCGCCGATATACCGCCTTGACGAATTCCGACTTGTCGGCAAGCACGCCGGCTTTGTCTGCCGCCGCAGCAATGAATTCAATCACTGCCGCACGACTCGACAAAGCTTGCTTGGCAAAAATCAATTCCTCTCTTACCATAAAACCACTCCTTAATCGCTCAGAAGATGAGCCAAATTTTTTTTGAAAGCGTGATTGTCGTCCGCCTCACTCTTGCGAATTTTTAGCCGAACGTTCACACGCCCCAATCGCTTGTAAAAACTTGAGAACACCGCAAAATTTTTTTCAAACTGTTCCCGCGATACCGCGAACAAAAATACCAATTTAACGTTCGAGTGTACCCGGCGAACAGAATTTTTCAGTCTGACAATTACAAGTTGCGTCTTCAAAACAAAATCGGGGTTGCCGTGCGGAATGGCAATGTCGTCAATGTCCGTCGCCGAAATTTCTTCCCGCATCATGACGCTCTGAAAAAATTCTTCCGTGACAAAATTTTTCTCAAGCAATTTATCCGCCGCAAATTTAAAAATTTCGCTTTTCGACTGCGCGGAATTCATCTCCAAAATCAGCGCGTTCTGAACAAACAAGATCAGCGAATTGTTTATGCTTTTCGTCTCAATAAAGCGTCCGATTTGTTTCAAATCACTGTCCGGCAGGAGCGGCGTTACGTAAATCACGGGAATTTTTTCCTGCGTCGAAATATTTTCCGTGCTCAGAATCAAATCTGCCTTGACTTGGCTCATTCTCAAAAAATTTTGCATGGAAACGTTATCGATAATTTCAACGGCGGGAAAAGTTCGCTCAATCCGTGCGGCAATTAAACTCGCGGCAGCAAGTCCGTAGTGGCAAACGACCAACACGCGAATTTTTTTCCCGAAATTCTTCCTGCGCTCAATTCCCGCTTGAAAATGCAAAGCAAGATACATCATCTCGCCCGGCGAAACGCGATAGGAAAATCTTTTCAAAATAACTTCTGCCGCAACCGTCGCCATCTCGAAGCCGAAAGGATATTGGTTGCGAATTCCCGCGATTTCCTCTTCAATCGGTCCGCTCGTGAATTTATCGCGCCGAATCACCGTCGAATAAATATGAACCGCCAATCCGTTAAAAAGTTCCGTGTCATTGCGAAAATCAATCGCGAATCGTCCCAAAATTTTTTCAAAGACTTCAAGAATTACTTCGCGCATTGCTCCGACAAATTTTGTGTTGTCGGAAATTTTTTGTTTGCGGAGCATGAGGAACAAATAACTGAAATAATCGCACTCTTCCGCGTCATCAAGCCCGACCAATTCGCAAATTTTTTCGGCAGTTGCACGATAATGGTTTCCTTCGGGCAAATCTTGAATTATATCCGCCGCCCAATTTCCGACATGAACATTTTCCCAACGCCTGTGGCACGACTCCGCAAAAATCAGTTGCAAAAAAAGTTGCGTGCTCGCCTCGTCCGCAAAAGAAAATTCTTCAATCGAACGCAGGAAATTTATTGCCGAAGCCGCCCGCTCAACTTCCGCCCGCTCGATAAAATCCAAAATCGGAAAATGATTCATGTGGAAGGATTTAATTTCCTCGACAAAATTCAGCCCCGAAACATACGGCTTGACGATTTCTGAAAATCTGCCGCGCCGCTCCAACTGCGACGAAATATTTCTTATTCCGTGCCGTCGCACCGAATCCAATTCATCGGGATATTTTTTCAGCAGGACGCTCGTAACTTTTTCCGCAAGCGATTTGCTTATGAAAAGTATGTCCGCAATGTCTTGGAGCACTACGAAATTTTCATGGAATGTCAGCAAAAGCGTAACCTGCTTTGCCGGCGAAAATTCTTGCATCATTTGGAAGGCATTGAGCATGTAATTTATATTTTCGCGCCCCCAAACTCTAAGCTCACCGCCCGAAAGGATTTCAACGACAACATCATAATCTTTCATTACGTCTGCCATAAGTTGCAAATCGGTTTTGACTGTTTGAATTGAAACGTTCAGCATTTCGGCGAGCTCTCTGACTTCAATTCGCGGATTTTCTTGAATTCGTTTCACCGGATTTATTTGTCGTCTCAGAAGTTTCATTTTTACTCCCTCCGTTGTGGTTATGTTAGCAAATGTTGCCGCCGTGTAAAACTCAAATGATTTTGGAATTGTGCAAAAAGTTTACGGCAAAAAAAATCGCCGCCAACAGGCGACGAGAGAATTTTTAATATGAAAATTATTCAGTTGCGTTAATAATGTCTTCGACAGTTAAACCGTACTCTTTCAAAAGCGCGGCGGGCGTGCCGGATTGTCCGAATCTGTCTTGAATTCCCAAGAATTTTTGCGGCGTCGGAAAATTTTTCGCCAAAACTTCAGCGACTGCCGAGCCCAAGCCGCCAATTACGCTGTGTTCTTCAACCGTTATAATTTTTCCCGTGCGTTTTGCCGTCTCGACGATTAAATTTTCATCAATCGGCTTAATCGTGTGGATATTCACAACCCGCGCAGATATTTTTTCTTCGGCAAGCCTTTCGGCGGCGACAAGGGCTTTCTCAACCATTATTCCCGTTGCGATAATTCCGATGTCCGAACCTTCGCGCAGAATTTCTCCTTTGCCGAGTTCAAATTTATAATCTTCGCCGTGAATGTCTTCAACCGCCGCACGCCCAAGTCGAACGTAAACCGGTCCGACATGCTCAACGGCGGCTTTAACGGCTTCACGCGCTTCTTTTGCGTCGGAAGGAACGATAACCGTCATGTTCGGGAGCGTCCGCATTAAAGAAATATCTTCAATCGATTGATGACTTGCGCCGTCTTCGCCGACCGTAATGCCCGCATGCGTCGCGCAGATTTTTACGTTCAAATTCGGATAACAAATTGAGTTGCGGGCTTGTTCAAACGCTCTGCCCGCCGCGAAAACCGCAAAGCTGCTCGCGATTGGAATTTTCCCGCAAGTCGCGAAACCCGCCGCCGTCGCAACCATGTCTTGTTCCGAAATTCCCATGTCGAAATAACGTTCGGGCGCAACCTTCTTGAAATTTTTCGTCTGAGTTGCCGCGCCCAAATCCGCATCAAGTACGACCACGCGAGGATTTTTGTAAATTTCTTCCGCCAAAACTTTTCCGTAGGCGGCGCGTGTTGCCATTGCCATTACGCCACAACTCCTTCCAATTCTTTCAGCGCGATTTGTAATTGTTCCGCATTGAGAGCTTTGCCGTGCCAACCGACTTCATTTTCCATGAACGAAACGCCTTTGCCCTTAATCGTCTCGGCGATAATCGCAGTCGGTTTGCCTTTCGCGCCGCGTGCAATTTTCAACGCGCCTTTGATCTCGTCGAAATCGTGCCCGTTAATCGTAAAAACGTTCCAGCCGAAAGCGCGAAACTTATCGGCAACAGGATTAACCGTCATGACTTCTTCGTTTGTGCCGTCGATTTGCAAACCGTTATGGTCGACAAACAGCGTCAAGTTGTCCAGCTTATAATGTGCAGCCGTCATTGCCGCTTCCAAAACTTCGCCTTCTTGAATTTCGCCGTCGCCGCAAATGACGTAGACGCGATAATTTTTTTTGTCGAGTTTGCCGGCAAGAGCCATGCCGTTCGCCGCCGAAATTCCTTGACCGAGCGAGCCGGTTGACATGTCGACGCCGGGAATATGTTTCATGTCGGGATGCCCCTGCAACAATGCGCCGAATTTTCTAAGCTTAAGGAGTTCCGCTTTCGGGAAAAAATTTTTTTCGGCAAGTGTGGCGTAAAGCGCGGGCGCGGCATGTCCTTTTGACAAAACAAAGCGGTCGCGGTTTTCGTTTTTGGGATTTTGCGGATCGATTTGCATTTCGTCGAAGTAAAGCACCGTCAAAATATCCGCTATCGACAGCGAACCGCCCGGATGTCCCGATTGCGCTTCGGCGATCATTTTGACAATGTCGCGACGTATTTCTGTCGCTTTCTGCAAAAATTCTTCATTCGTCATAAAAATTTCCTCCGTCTTGAATGAATTGACTTTTGCAAATCGTAACAGAAACTTTCGGCGCGTAAAACACAGGAAAATTTTCGTTTCGCGAAAAAATTTATCGCAGGAGATATTTTTCAATCGCCTCCAAAACTCCGTCATGATCATTATCGGCGACGACTGCGCGGCAAATTTTTTTAACTTCGTCAATGGCGTTGCCCATTGCAATAGGTAAGCCCGCCGTCTGCAAATTTTCCAAATCGTTGTAAGCATCGCCAATTGCAATCGTCTCTGCAAGATCAATGTTCAGAAATTCGCAGAGTTCGCGTAACCCCGAACCTTTGCTGATATTTTTGGGCGACGCCTCAAGATTATTCGCTTCCGCAAATGAAATCGTTAAATCAAATTTTTTCATGCGCGCCAAATTTCTGTCGCGAGATTCTTTGTTGCGGTGATAAAGATTGACTTTGATGACTTCGCCGGGATTTTCGCGAACATAAGCCTTGAAGTCGTTGCAACGCGTGCAGACGCGACTGAACATGTCGCGATAAATTTCCATGTCGAACGCCGCCATATTCTGAATATCTTCTTCGCGAGCAAGGGATTTGCGCACGGCATGAAGATGAACCATTGCGCGTTCCTCAAGCCCGAAGTCAATCAGTTGCAAAATTGTTTTCTCGTCGACGGCGTGAATTTTTAGCGGCATCTCCTTGAAAAAATCGTAAACCAGCCCGCCGCTGATTAAAACGCCGAAATGCATTGACTTGAATTCTTGGCGATAATCCGTCAGCTCAACCAATCCACGCCCCGTCGATATGACAACGTAAATTCCGCGTGCCAAAAGTTCCTTAAGGGCGGCAAGCGTCGGCGGAGAAATTTTCTTCTGCGAATTTAAAAGCGTGCCGTCCATGTCCAACGCGATTAATTTGTAATTTTTCAAAGCCGTAACCTCCTGCAATTTAATTTTTCGTAATGAATTTTCTGCCTTTAAAAAATTTTCCCTGCGTGTTATAATCAACATGTGGGTAATTTTTTTGAGTGTTAAGGGGGAATTCTTAATGGCATTCAACGAGGAACAATTCAAGGAAATCAAGGCGGAGTTTACAATCGGCGGCGAACGACTTCACGAGATCGCGGCGAGCTTCCGTCAAGATTTGCAACTGGGTCTGCGCGACGTGGAACTTTCGTCAATGCGCATGTTGAAATCTTATGTCGGACTTCCGAGCGGCAAAGAGACAGGCGATTATCTGGCTCTCGACTTCGGCGGCACAAACATTCGCGTTTTCAGAATCAGACTCGACGGCGAAGGCAAATACGAAATTCTTAAGCGCGTCGGGCGTCCGCTTATCGTGCCCGGCGAATACAATTACATTTGCAAAGACGCAACCGCCGAGCAGATGTTTGATTTTATCGCCGAGCTGATTGACGAAGCGATTGACGGCGAACGCGGCAAGAAATTTTATCTCGGACACACTTTCTCCTTCCCTTCGACGCAGGATAACATTTACAATGCGCGGCTGATCATTTGGACAAAAGAATTTGCCACACAGGGCGTTGAAGGCGAAGTTGCCAATGATTTGTTGGTTGAGGCTCTCAAACGTCGCGGCGCGGACAACGTCGAGCCGGTTGCCGTTCTCAACGATACGGTTGCCGTTTTACTCAGCGCGGCTTACAAAACTCCGAATATTTTTATCGGTTCGATTTACGCAACGGGACACAACACCTGCTATCTTGAGCCGAGCATTCACGATCCGAATTGTTTCGGCGAAGGCGGCATGATTTTAAATCTTGAATGCGGCAATTTCATGAAGTTGGTTCCGAATCGTTTTGACAAAGAGTACGACGAAGGCTCCGAAAAGCCCGGCGAACAGCGTTTTGAAAAAATGGTTTCGGGACGTTACATGGGCGAACTTTTGGGCATGGCTATTGCCGAACTTTTGGGCGAGAAAGGCAAAAAATACGATTTGACTTCCATTGATATGTCGATGATGATTCTGGACGATTCGCCGAATCTCCAAAGGGCGTCTGATATTATCATGGCAAAAGTCGGTCGCGAATTGGATCTTGACGACGTTAAAAAAGTTCGGGAACTTGCCTCGGCTATCATTATTCGTTCGGCAAGATTGGTTGCGGCGTCCTTCGTGGCTATCGTCTGGCAACGCGCAGGCAAAGGCGCAATTCAAAAACAACATGTCGCGGTTGACGGCTCCGTTTATGAAAAAATGCCGCTTGCCAAAGAAAATATCACCAAAGCTTTGAGTGAACTTCTCGGCGAAGATGCCGCGCAGGTTGATACTATCCTTGACAACGGCGGCTCCGGACTCGGTGCGGCTATCGCTGCGGCAATGGTGAAATGCAATGCGTAATTCGTAATGCGTAATGCGTAATGAAAAAAAGAGCCTCGACATTTTGTCGGGGCTTTTTCGTTAAAGATTGTTAAATTTTTTTGTGAGGAGAATAAGCGATGAAAAAATTTTTGGATTCGATTTTAAATATTATTGCCATGATATTGGATATCTTTCCAGTGTTTTTATTAATTTTAAATCTATGTATTCCGATAGGAATGCTATTTTTACTAATACCTTCGGAAATTATAGATAGAATTTTCCATGTTAATTTTGGGGCTTCACATAAATGGGTTTATTTTTTATTGTCAACTATTTTGGGAATAATTTATTTTGCCTTGATTTTTATATTCGATAACAAAAAATCACTGAAAAAGTATACCTTAATTATGTTTATCTTAGGATTTCCATTAGTATATATTTTCGGTAAACCCGACAAAGGAACGACGACATTAGAAAGTCCGTCTGCAAACTATCAAACACATTCAAGTTACAACACACATTCGAGCTCAAATTATTATCGCTCTGATTCGGAGACTTATGAACCTTCGGAAAAAATTTCAGCAAACAGCAACACTCGTTCAAATTTGACTTACAATCATCCCGATTCGTCAAGCTATAATTATTCCGATAAAATGTCAGAGGATAAAAACATTCAAAGAGAGGCTAAAACGGTTTCATCATCCAAAAATGTTCTTTATGAGCGTTGGGAATATGTAACCGACGACGAGCAAGGAAACAAATACTACATTAACGTCAATTTGCCTGTAAGTGTCTATGGAAGCAGGCTTAACGGCGCAATTTTCACGGCACAGTTCAAAAAAGTTTACAGCGACATGGGGCGTAACGAAGTATTAAACGAATTGCGTTTATACTATCAAAAAGAACTGCCCGAAATGTTGCGTGATTTGTCTTATACGAAAATGACCGTTTCATTTACAGAAACAAATGGTGTCCGTAAAAAATATTTCTCTGACATTGCAGAGTATACTTCCAACAATGCAATAATTTTAAGTTGGGAATCTCATCAGAGGAAGTTTGAATGGGAAAAAATATCTGACGAAGTTTATAATGCGCTTTTCGACGCCGCGTACAGTCATTTGTAAATGATCAATTTTTCAATGCACAAAAAAAGCCTCGACATTTTGCCGGGGCTTGATTTTTTTTATGCAAACGTCGCATTGAAAACAATGTAGCAGTTTTTTGAAGAATAAAATTCTTGGATAACAACGAATCGAAATAAAAAAGCCCGTCGATTTTGACAAGCTCCTTGAAAAATTTTTGTTATCTCAACGATTGCTGAAAAACCAATAAAGGGATCCAATAAAACTTATGAGTAACAATACTCCGGAAATGCGTTCGCTCGTTGCCCTCAGCGATTGCATTTCTTCAAATTCCATTTCGCCTTTGCTGACGCGTTCCGCAAAAGAAAGGGTGGTGCAAGCAACCAACAAGTACTGAAAGATTAAAAGATTATACCACCACGGAAGTCCCGAATAAATCGGATAAATCATCAGGGGTACAGCGACAAACCAGCTGATACCTCTTGTAAGCCCTGATGCAAAAACAAATTGAACAACAAGATAATACGCTGCCCAAGATATGTCCAAAATAACGGCGAGGACAACTACTCCGATAAGCCCGACAGAATTCATATTCATTTTACCTCCGAAAATTTATTTTATGGTAATGGAAACGCCTTGCGGTTTGCTCGCGTCCATTTCTTCTTGAAGATTTTCGAGCGAAACATTTAAATCAACATCCGCCGTAACTTCGGCGTCAAATTTCAAGCCTTCATTGTAGACGACATTTTTTCCTTTCATAAAAATGCCGCCAACGATACTGACAACCGCGAAGACTGCAACTGCTCCGCCGTCGCCGGCTCCGTGTTCGCCTTTGGTGTATTGCAGAGGAACTTTCACGCCGTTAATCGTATTCACCGAGACGATTGTAAATTCAAGCTTGCCGCCGCGACCGAGTCCGCCCGCCTTTCGAGCTTTTGTCACAACGCCTTTAACCTTCGTGCCTGCCGGAATAACCACAACGTCATTAATGATTAAATTTTCCACAACACGCAACGGCACTTCGTCGCCAACCTTAGCTTTTTTGGAAGAAAGTTCTTTCGTCAATTCAATTTGTAAAGTCGTACCTTCAGGGATATAAGCGTTGCCCTTTTTGACGGGCGCAATTTTCATCTCGGTTGGAGAATTTTCATTGGCGAAGGCTGGCGTGGCGTAAATCCCCGAATTAAAAATCAAGCCCGCGCAGACAAGGGCGGCGACAAATTTTTTCATTGAAACAATCTCCTTTCGAGTCGCTGAAATTTTTTAGTTTAACTTATCACAACTCGTCGGGGAATTGGTCTCTTTGAAAGAGACATTTATTTTTGAACAAGGAATAATATTGTATTCATAAACTGAAAACGTTGCAATGCCTAACTTTTATGTTATAATGCGCAACGTAATTGAAAACAGTTATTCACAGGAGGAAATAAATCATGAAGATAGGAATAGTCGGTTACGGCAATCTCGGACGCGGTGTGGAATGCGCCGTCAAAGAAAATCCCGATATGGAACTTGTTGCGGTTTTCACTCGTCGCGATCCTTCCAAAGTTAAGATTCAGCTCCCAAATGTTCCCGTGCTCAATGTCGCGGACGCCAAAGATTGGGTTGGAAAAATAGACGTGATGATTCTTTGCGGCGGCAGTGCAACCGATTTGCCGACTCAAACGCCCGAATTTGCCAAGATGTTCAATGTCATCGACAGTTTCGATACTCACGCAAAAATTCCGCAACACTTCGCCAATGTCGACAAAGCGGCTAAAGAATCGGGGCATGTCGCAATTATTTCTGTCGGCTGGGATCCCGGACTTTTCTCGCTCGCCCGCGCCTATGCAAATGCAATTCTCCCCGATGGCAAAGATTATACTTTCTGGGGCAAAGGCGTAAGTCAAGGACATTCCGACGCAATTCGCCGCGTTAAGGGCGTTAAAAATGCGAAACAGTACACCGTGCCGATTGACTCCGCGCTTGAGGCTGTTCGTAGCGGACAAAATCCCGAACTTTCGACGCGTCAAAAACATTTGCGCGAATGCTTCGTGGTTTTGGAAGAAGGAGCGGACGCCGCTGAAGTTGAAAACGCAATTAAAACCATGCCGAATTATTTTGCCGATTATGATACGGTTGTAAACTTCATCAGCGAAGAAGAGCTTTTGACAAAACATGCGGGACTTGCTCACGGCGGTTTCGTAATTCGCTCCGGCAAAACCGGCATGACCAAAGAAAACAATCACATTATCGAATTCAATCTTAAACTCGATTCAAATCCCGAATTTACAACCAGCGTTCTCGTTGCATACGCCCGCGCCGCTTATCGCCTCAACAAAGAAGGCAATAACGGTTGCAAAACTGTATTCGACATCGCGCCCGCGTATCTTTCGGCTCAGGACGGCGCAGAACTTCGCGCCCATCTCCTCTAATAATTCTAAAAACTAAAAATGCCGTCGAGTCTCCAATTTTTTTGGGGATAAGGCGGCTTTATTGTTTTTCGGAAAAAAATTTTTTATAATCTGCTCGCTGATTATTCGACAGAAAGGAAAATTTTTAATGAAGCTTGAACCGCCGCAATCGCCGACGGCTCCCGCGCCCGCAATTTGTTCGACGCTACCGAGTCTCTGATTTTTTGGGATAAGGCGGCTTTATTGTTTTTCGGGAAAAAAATTTTTATAATTTGCTCGCTGATTATTCGACAGAAAGGAAAATTTTTAATGAAACTTGAACCGCCGCAATCGCCGACAGCTCCCGCGCCCGCAATTTGTTCGCCGCTGCCGAGTCTCTGATTTTTGGAGACAAGGCGGCTTTATTGTTTTTCGGGAAAAAATTTTTTATAATCTGCTCGCTGATTATTTGACAGAAAGGAAAATTTTTAATGAAGCTTGAAGCACCGCAACCGCCGACGGCTCCCGCGCCCGCAATTCGTCCGACGCCGCCCACTCCGCCCAAAATTGACAGAGCACCTTTCGTCAAAGAAAAATCCGACGGCGAAGCTCAAAATTCAAATGACGTTTATGAAAACATGGCTAAAGATGCCGTCGCGCACGGTTCGGGAGCTTTGACTAAAAAAACTGTCGACAGAGGAGATCAAACTCCGCGCCAAAGTTCTTTGACGCCCGCGCAGGTTGAAGATACTCAATCCGATTATGATCGCGGACAAGATGTTTTGAGAGAATTTCAAGCAATGGATGCCCGCGAGTCTCAATCGGCAAGAAATTTTTCCTACGAAACCGAGCAACCGCAAATTACTCCGAAAATAAATCATGACGAAGGACACGGCGGAGCCTTTTGGATATTCACGATAATTTTTGTGGCAGTCGCGACATTTTTTATCGCGAAAAAATTTTTGTTCACCGATAAGCCGCAATTAACCAAGTCACAACTGTTTGAAGACGAAAAAAAGACGACGACCGACAAAAAAGTTGTCAAGCCGCCGCCAAAAACTAAAACCGTTGAAAAACCTTCGCGGGCGTCCGTCAAAAAAGATGACAACAAAGGCAAGCATTTTGAAGTTCGCGTTTGATTTTAGCCGAGAATGGATTTGATTCGTTTTTCAAGTTGCTTTTCAAAATTTACGGGGTTGCGCGTCTGAATCAGCACAACGCCGGGACCTCTGAAACGACAAACGACACCTTCGCCCGAAGTGAGACTTGAAATCCAACCGTTGGTTGCCCTTTCGATTTTATAATCCATGTAATCTGGCCAAGCGACCAAATGCCCGTTGTCGATTATAACTTCCTCACCGTTGTCAAGATTTATCGGGTGAATCATGCCGTAGCTCGAAACAAAAACCGTGCCCCTGCCTCTGGCGTTGAGTATGAAAAAACCTTCGCCGCTCATAAAACCTTGTAAAAGATTTTGCGCCTTCGTCTCAATGTCAATGCCCTGCGTGCTCGCCAAAAATCCGTCCTTTTGAATCGTAAGCCCGTAAGAGCCGTCAAGTTCAACGTCCATAATGCCGCCGATTTGCGAATGCCCGAATAAAACATTTCCCGCCCCGCGACGCGCTACCAATTCTTGGAAAAATAAACTCTCGCCCGAAAGAAATTTTCTCGCCAAGCCGCGCAGAATCCCGCCGTCCATTCTGCCTTCAACGTCAATCGTCGGCGACATCGCTATCATCGCGTCCGACTCGGCTTTGATACTTTCGCCGCGCTCCAAATGACAATCGACTATCGGGAACGCTTCGGGATATAAAATTTCATACTTCAAAAAAATCACCTCAAAAAATTTTTCGCGCACATTTTAACACATTATTTGAAGGAAAAATATGTTTCGCGCATCTCCTGCCGAGTTTTCGGCGCATCCCACAGCTCACCGATTGAATTTTTCCGCATTGCCGCCGCCAAATGCCAAAACAGGTCGGGAAAATCTTTTTCAAGCTCGACGATTAAATTTTTTACACGCTGACGATTGGTAAAGCCGTCAAAAGGACAGGGCGACTTCAAAATCTCAAATCGTTGCGTGAATTTTTTTATCTCCGACTCGCGAACATAAATCAGCGGGCGAATCACGGTGATATTTGTCCTGTCCAGAAAAGTTTTCGGCTGAAAAGTGTTTAATTGCCCCGTCGAAAGCAAACTCATGAAAAAAGTTTCAACGGCGTCATCGAGATGATGCGCGTAGGCAACTTTATTCGCGCCGAGTTCATTTGCAACGCGATTCATGACTGCGCGGCGAAAATAGGCGCAGGTGTAGCAGGGATTTTTATTATCCTGCTCGCGAATCAAGGCGGCAATGTCAATTTCGCGGACTTCATGCGAAATTTCCAACTCATTACAAAAATTTTTGACGGCAGAAATTTTTTCTCTGAAATCTTCGCTGAATTTCGGATCAATCGTCAATGCAACCAACTCGAAATTTTTTTTTGTCCTTTGCTTGAGACATGCAAGGGCATAAGTCAAAAGTAAACTGTCCTTGCCGCCCGAAATGCCGATTAAAATTTTGTCGCCTTCGTCAATCAGCTCAAACTCGACGACTGCGCGGAAAATTTTGCTGAAAATAATTTGCGGCAGATTAAAATTTATCATAATCTCTCCTCAAAAATTTGAAGAACTAAAATATAAGCGAAAGAACGGGCGCACAGGACGTGCGCCCGCCCGCAACAAAAACAGGATGTTTTTATTGCGGGGCGACGCCCCTGCGAGGTGCCCTTTCTTTTGCTACTTTTCTTTGGGCAAGCAAAGAAAAGTTGATCCTATAAACAAAATATTTTTAAACGCAACGAAGTTGACGAGCCGCCGCGAGGGTTTTGCGAATCCACTTTAGAAAAAAGGGGATAGCAAAAGGCGGAAGCTTTGAACTCCCGCCTTTTAATTTTTAGTGGAGACGGAGGGATTCGAACCCTTGACCCCCAGATTGCGAACCTGATGCTCTCCCAGCTGAGCTACGTCCCCAAAACGCGGCTATCTTAAATCATTTCCCGCCCCTTGTCAAGAAAAATTTTTGTGCTTTTAATCGCCGCGTGTTATAATCGCCAAAAAAATTTAAAGGCTGATGGTAAACATTGCAAGTGACGGTTATTTTTCTGCCTGACTTCGTTACCACGCGCTAGACGTACCTAAGTACGCCGTCGCGCTTACGCCTCGTCATGCGAAAAAATTCCTCGTCACATTATAATCTTGAATTTACCAGCTCGCTCTAAGGAGAATCATTCATTGAACTTTGTTAAAAAAATTTTTGCGGCACTCGCCACACTAAGTATTTTCATGTCAAATGCCTCCGCCGAAAAAATCTCAACCGTTATGCACAAGCTCGAAGTTGAGTCTCGCGACAGCGGCGGCACCTTAATTTTTTCCGACAGCCCCGAATACGTCCGCAAAAACGGAATCCTTTACACCGATACCGTCAGCGGCGACGCCAGAGTTTTGTTTTATCATTTGAACGATACCGGCGTCCGAAAAAGATTCGCCATAATTTTTGAAAACACTTCGCGGGAAAAAAATGTCGTCAAAATAACTCGCGGCGGCATAAGCGCGCCCAACAGAAATTATTTCACTGTAGGCAAGGGCACACAGACAATGTACATGCAGGACAATTTCAAGGACAAAATCGAATTGCGCCGCTACGAACGAAAAATTTATCAGCCTTACGATAAATATTTTTTGCTTAAGCCCGGTCAACTCATTCACGGCATTTGCGACTTCAACGCCGATAAGCCCGTTAAAATTTATCTCATGATGTATCCCGAAAATGCCGACCCGCTCCTTTTCCTCGACCGCGCAGAAATTTTGCCGAAAGATGAATTTTGCCTGCGCGGAACTTTTAAAAACATGAATCGGACGTTGACGCTGAAAAAATCTTACGATTGGCGGCGCGACGGGCTCGGCTATATTTTAATCGGCGATAACGTCAACGACCTTTATAAGCGCGGCATCGACGCAACCGACGGCTCCGAGGTCATCAACTACGGAAATTACGGAATAAATTACACGCTGAACTTCCACACGAAACTTTTAACGCGATTTTGCCTCAGTCCTATCGGCGGGCAATATGCGGGCGCACTTCGCTATAAATATTTCGATAAATCGGGCGTGATTCAAACGCCGCACAACAAACTTTATTTCGGTGACAGGATGCCGCCTGAAAATCAAGCCGTTGCGCTTGCCCGAATCGAAGGAATTTCCTTAATGACCGAAGGAACTGAACTTTCAGAGCTCGGAAGTTATCGCGGGCAAGTTTCCTTTGAATATTCGCCACCCGGTGCCTCCAATTTGCCCGTCAATATCGTTTTAATGCCTTCCGCTCAAAAATAGCGGACAAAAATCTTTTTCATCTTAATCATCGCGTCAATCAGCCAATCAAATTGATTATTCCACTCATTTTTGGCGTCAAAAGAAACTTTTTTGGTAATTACAATGCGACTCGCCTTCTTATTCGGCAGTTCGTGCCAGTCAAACTTCAAATCCGACGCTCGACGCCCTAAATTTGCCGTTTTAATACCTTCCGTTCAAAAATAACGGACAAAAATCTTTTTCATCTTAATCATCGCGTCAATCAGCCAATCAAATTGATTATTCCACTCGTTTTTGGCGTCGAAAGAAACTTTTTTGGTAATTACAATGCGACTCGCCTTCTTATTCGGCAGTTCGCGCCAATCAAACTCCAAGCCGCTCTCTTTTTCGATAGCTTCTTTGTTCTGAAAGAACTTGCGGAACAAATTTTTGTTGTCGGAAATGTAAATCCCGACATCAAGTTCATTGCGCTGGCGAATTTGCGAAATTCTTATCACGCAGGCAGAAGAACCCATGCCGAAATCAAACCAATTATCAGTCGAAGGCTTGCGACGCTTAAAATTTTGAGTGAATGCCTTGTTTTGAAAGGCATAATCACGAAATGCCGACCAATATTCATAATTTTTTTCTTTTGTCTCGCTGACTGATTCGGTTTTGCGAAATTCTTTCGTCCAATCGTTCGGTTTCTCGACAATTTCAAACTTTACGGCGGGCGCGGAGTCTCCTATTCGATATAATTTTATTTCGCACAGAAAAAATCCGATATTTTCGTTCGTGTGGTTGTTCAGCCACTCAATGGCGGCGCGATGCTCTTCGCGAGCATGTTTCACAAGCCAAATTATTATGGCTGCCGATTTTCCCGCCGCATATGTTATCAATTTGCCGAGATGCTCATGATTTGTATCCGCCAACTGATTTTCAATGATAATTTTTCTGCTCGTGCCCGTCTCTGTCGCGAGAATGTCAACGCGAAAGTCACCAACGTTCGATTCTGTTTCCTCAACTGCAATTTCCAAGCCCAAAGTGTCGGCTAAAAGTGAAATATTTTCTTCTTTGGCGAGCCAAGGCGTAAAATCGGTCGCTTCATGTTCCCAAACCGTTCGTAAATCCGTTACTTCTTCCAATACACTCAAAGTTATCATCATTTTTAACCTCCCGTCGAATTTTATTTTAAAAATTTATCCTTTCACTGTCAAAAACTTTTTTGGAGATGATTTTATGTTGAAATTGCGTCCGCGCAGGCTGAGACTCAATGAAAATCTGCGCTCAATGGTTCGCGAAACAAATTTATCCGTCAAAGATCTGATTTATCCGATTTTCGTTGTGGCGGGAGAAAATATTCGCGAAGAAATTCCTTCAATGCCCGATTGTTATCATTTATCGGTTGATAATGCCGTTGAATTGGCAAAAAAAATCGCCGCGCTCGGCATTCCTGCCGTCGAAGTCTTCGGTTTGCCCGAATATAAAGACGAAATCGGCTCGTCCGCTTGGAATATGAACAGTCCCGTCCAAAAAGCTGTCGCCGCAATAAAAAAAGCCGTCCCCGAACTCGTTATTGTCGGTGACGTTTGCCTTTGCCAATATACAACGCACGGTCATTGCGGAAAACTCTGCGGAAATTACGTTGACAACGACGAAACGCTTAAACTTTTGCAAAAAGTCGCCGTAAGTCAGGCGGAGGCGGGCGCGGATATTGTTGCGCCTTCAGATATGATGGACGGAAGAATTTCTGCCATTCGCGACGCTTTAGACGCTAAAAATTTTGTCAACGTGTCGATTATGAGCTATGCAGTCAAATATTCTTCGGGTTATTACGCTCCTTTTCGCGATGCGGCTGATTCCGCCCCGCAATTCGGCGACAGGAAACAATATCAAATGGATTTCGCCAACAGCCGCGAGGCTCTTAAGGAAGTCGAATTGGATTTGGCTGAAGGCGCGGATATTATCATGATTAAGCCCGCGCTCGCTTATCTCGACATTGTTTCTAAGGTTCGCGAAAAAATTAATCGCCCCGTCGCCGTTTACAATGTCAGCGGCGAATATGCCATGGTCAAAGCCGCCGCCCTTAACGGTTGGATTGATTATAAAAAAATCGTTACAGAAAATTTAACCGCAATGAAACGCGCCGGCGCAGATATTATCATTACTTATCACGCTATCGACGTTGCAGAATGGCTTTAAAAAAATTTTTTCTTTTGGCAACGAAAAAACCCTCCGACGCTCGCCGAAGGGCTTTTTTGATTAGCGACCACGTGCCGCGTTTAATAAACTTTATTTCCGCCTTTTATCAGCTCTATAAGATTTTTAATAGACTTATAGAATCCACCATAAGAAGGTCCGCGAAGTCTGCCTGCAACTTCGTCAAGTTCGTTTTCGCTGAGTTGTTCAAAGTTGCTCTCGCTTAAGTCGTAGCCTTCTGCCTTTGCCGCCGCAATAAGCTTGTCTTCGCTGTCGAATTCTGCAAATTTTGCACGAAATGCCGTGTCACTCTCAATTCTTGCCTTAAATTCCTTGAAACCATTCATTTTTATCAACCTCCAAATTTCTTTCTGCCTATTATACGCCGATTGTCAAGTTTCGTTACAGCCGCCGAAAAATTTTTTCAGCCGTAAAAATCCAATATATTGGAAAACGTAAATCGCGCCTCCAAATCGTCTCCAAAACCGTTTTTGCCATTCAAAACTCCTTTCGAGCCTCAAAATCTCTTCCAAAATCTTTTTCAACATAAAAATTCCTTCCAAAATCTTTTTCGACAGAAAAATCTCTGCCAAAAAGTTTTTCGGCGGCTCAAATCATTTTCAAAACCTTTTTTGCCTTCCGATTTCATTTCGGAGGGTTTTTTCGTTGACTAAGAAAAATTTTTCTGCTAAATTTGTAACGAAATCCGATTTACAACGTATAAAAGATAGAAAACAGAAAGGAGATTGATATTATGGCTGAAAAAGACAAATACGCTGGCGAAATGCTCTCCGACGAGGAACTCGACAACGTTGCCGGCGGAACACTTCATGAATATGCTTATTTGACGGATATTTTGCCGGCGACATATTCTCTGACTGGTCGCATGACACCGGAAGAAGCAGAGAAGTGGCTTAAAGACAATCTGAACATTGACGCGATTATTAACAACAAAGACCAAAATACTCCCAACGTCTACAAACGCGACGGTAAGACTCTCGACCACTGGGATGTCGTCAGAGAGTGCTACGCATTCCTCGGCAAATAATGGACGTGTCGACAAAAATTTTTGGAGATTGATAATTATGGCGGACGAAAAAATTTTGAAGGACAAAAGCTTGAAAGAAGAAAAAATCTCGAAGGACGAACTCTTGAGCAATGAACAACTCGAATAGGTCGCAGGCGGAGCTAGTCCAAGAGAGCATGATCCTTATGACAAAAGAAAATACTAAAACGCGGCGGACGGTCGCAATCGTCAACAAAAAAACCTTCGGCGCATTGTCGGAGGGTTTTTCGTTGTTCATTTTACAAAATTCAGTATAGCGTATTTTGTATTTTGAGCTGCAAAATCGCCTCCAAAATCGTTTTTGACCTTCAAAACTCCTTTAGAGCCTCAAAATCTCTTCCAAAATCTTTTTCAACATAAAAATTCCTTCCAAAATCTTTTTCGACAGAAAAATCTCTGCCAAAAAGTTTTTCGGCGGCTCAAATCATTTTCAAAACCTTTTTTGCCTTCCAATTTCCTTTCGCGAAGGTATTTTTTATTTCAAGCCGCTGTGTTACAATCTTTTTACTAAATTTTTAAGGAGGAATCGCTTTGAACTTAAAAAAATCTGCCAAAGCCTTCGCTGAAGCAAAAAAATTCATGCCCGGCGGCGTCAACAGCCCCGTGCGCTCCTTTTCAACCGTCAATTCCACTCCGCCATTCATTTCTCACGGCAAAGGTCAACTCATTTTCGACATTGACGGCAATGAATATATCGATTTCGTACTTTCTTGGGGTCCTTTGATTCTCGGTCATGCCCATCCGCGCATTGTCAAGGCTTTGAACCGCCAAATAAGGCGCGGAACCAGTTTCGGGGCTCCAACTTTGCTCGAAACTCAACTTGCAAAGCTCGTAAATCAAATTTATCCGTCAATGGAAGTCATTCGCATGGTAAATTCCGGCACAGAAGCCGCCATGAGTGCCTTGAGAGTGGCTCGCGGCTACACAAACCGCGAAAAAATTGTAAAATTCATCGGTTGCTATCACGGTCACAGCGATTCTCTGCTTGTGAAGGCGGGAAGCGGCGCGGCAACCTTCGGAGAGCCCTCAAGTCCCGGAGTTACTCGCGGAACCGCGCAGGATACAATCACTTTGCCTTTCAACGACTTAAAATCTGTCGAAAATGTCTTTTCGCAATGCGGAGAGCAAATTGCGGCGATAATTGTTGAGCCAGTCGCGGGAAATATGGGTTTGATCCTGCCAAAAGAAAATTATCTGCGCGGATTGAGAGAAATTACGAAGAAATACGGCGCACTTTTGATTTTTGATGAAGTAATGTGCGGATTCAGAGTTTCATTGGGCGGTGCGCAGGAAAAATATCAAGTCAAACCCGATTTAACCTGTCTCGGAAAGATAATCGGCGGCGGTTTACCCTGCGCGGCTTACGGCGGGCGCGAAGATATTATGCGAAACGTCTCTCCCGACGGAAAAATTTATCAAGCGGGAACTTTAAGCGGAAATCCATTGGCAATGACGGCAGGAATTGAGACTTTGACGGCACTTTTGGAAGAAAATTTGACAGAAAAGATAATTTACAACACAACAATACTCGTCGAAGGAATAAAAGCCTCCGCGCAGGTTTCAAATTTGAAAATACAAGTGCCGCAAGCGGGATCAATGTTCGGAATTTTCTTCAGCGAAAGCGAAGTAACGAATTATGACGAGGCGGCGGCGGCGAATCAGGAAATGTTTAGGAAATTTTTCTTGGCAATGTTGGAACAGGGAATATATTTCGCGCCGTCGCAGTTTGAAACGCTGTTTATGTCGGCGGCGCACACACAAGAAGACGTTGCGAACGCGATAATAGCGACAGTTGATGCATTTGAGGTTTGCCAATGGTTGACGGATTGAAAAATTTTGTAGAAAACGGAATTGGCGCGTGTAAAATTCTGGTTATCGGCGATGTCATGCTTGATAAATATTATTTCGGAGAAGTTACGCGCATTTCTCCCGAAGCACCCGTTCCGATAGCTCGCGTTTTGAAAGTTAAGGAAACTTTGGGCGGCGCGGCGAATGTTTTACACAATTTGGCGTTATTGGGCTGTCAAACATCGATAATCGGTCAAATCGGGCGCGATAATCACGGAGAAATTTTTTTAAGCAAGTTAAAATCGTTAGGCGTCGATTATTCGGGCATGATTGAGACATCAAAGCCGACAACGACTAAAATTCGGGTGATAAGCGGACATCAGCAGATGATTCGCCTTGATTTTGAAGATTCTTCGGAGATTTGCGGCGCGGACAGCGATAAATTGATAAAAAATTTTTCCGCGCAGGTTGAAAATGTCGACGCGGTTATTATTTCTGATTATGGAAAGGGCGTTTGCAGTAAAAAAATTTGCCGCGAGGTTATCGGAGCTTGCAGAGCGGCGAAAAAATATGTAATCGTCGACCCGAAGGGCGATAATTGGCAAAAATATTTTGACGCGAGCTTTATCACACCGAATTTAAAGGAGTTTAACGCGGTTTTGCCCAAAAAAATAGCAAATGTTGACGCGCAGATAGAAGAATCGGCGCAAAAAGTCATTGAGGAATTTAATTTGCGCGGCTTGATTGTGACGCGCTCGGCTGAAGGCTTAAGCTTGATTGACGGAGAAAAAATATCGCACATAAAGGCGCGAGCTCAGGAAGTTTTCGACGTATCGGGCGCGGGAGACACGGTTATAGCGGTTTTTGCGTTGGCATTGGCGGGAAAATTGGATTCGGAGGCGGCGGCTTACCTTGCAAATGCGGCGGCGGGCGTTGTGGTTGCGAAAGTCGGAACTTACGCCGTAAATCGGACGGAATTGCTGAACGCGATTTAAATTTTGAACAAAAAAGCCCCGACATTTTGTCGGGGCTTAATTTTTTTTAAGCAAGTGTCGCATTAAATTTTTCAATCATTTTTATCGGGCGATAAGATTCTTTTGCCTGCCGCAAGCCGTCAATGCCCATATCTTCTTCGCGATTGATATAAATCATGTCCGACCATTCGTGCTCGACGAAATTTTGATTAATCGCCACGTAAATCCCGCGAATTGTCGGATCGGCTTTCTCGACATGAATAACGGCGGTATCGGAATTCAATTTTTCGCCGAAGGTAAAGGCAACAACTTTATCTCCAATCAAAATCGCGCCGCCTTTGAGTTTGAATGCGTCGAAGTGATCAAAAATCTCGTGAATCGCCGCCTGCTCGTAGCCGATAAAAGGATCATCGGGATTCGCCCGCTTGTGATTTGCATACCAGAGATTTAATTCCTCACGACATTTCGGAATAATTTCTTCGGTTATCGGCAAATATTTTGCGTCGGGATATTCTTTTTTAAATGCGTTGAGATGATTTTTCTTGCCGTGAAATTTTCTTCCCGATAAATTTATCAAATCCTGCGCAAGATAAACGTAATCGAAGTCATCGCGCTCGGCGGTAATTTCAAATTTCGCGTGAGGATATTTTTCCAGCTCGTCAGCAAAAATTTTTTCCACGTCGACGAATCTAAATTGCCTTTCGCCGCGATTTTCTTCACCAACGCGCAAAATTTTCGTTATCGCGTCCTGCATTTTGTCTTGCGCGCCGATTGGTTGCCACGCCGAAAAATTTTTGTCGTTGGAAGAGAAAATATAAAGCACTTCGTCTTCAACCGCCCATTGCAAATTCAACATGTCGCGCCACATGTAAAGATTCGTGAACGTGTACTCCGCATTTTCGCAGTAGCGCACTCCAAAGTACTTATCGAAAATTTTTTTGTCCGCGCAGGTCAATTTTTTTAAATTAATGTCGTCCACTCTCCTTGTCGAATAAAAGTTCTGCCAAGTGAAAAGTTTTTTTGTCGCCCAATTTTAAACCGCGAACGCAATAATGGCAATACGCAACAACTTTTTCCGTTTGAATCCGGGCGCAATGCTCTTCCATTAATTTTTTCTTTTGCTCGTCGGTGTGCGGCTGAAATAATCCTTGTGCGCCGTATAAAAATCTGCGCGGAGCCAATTTCGGGTTGCGCGGCACTTGCGGTTGATACAATGACACGCCGCAAAATTTTGTTTGCTCGTGATTTTCGGGGAGCTCGAAGATTTTAAAGTTCATGCGCCGCAAAAGTTCACGCGCCGCCTCTTGTTCCGAAAAATTTTCCTTAGACCGCCAACAATCTTGAATCGTAATTTCTTCGCCGTGATAATCGGGATAAGAAAAATTTTTGTCGGCAAGAATAAATTCCCAAATCGATTCGCGCTGAATTTCGGGACGACTTTCCTCATAAATCGCCGAGCAGTTATGGCAAATTGAAATCAGTGTCGAGTCGGGCGGAAATTTCTCGTAGTGCTTAACTTTTTTCCATTCGGGCTGATACCATTCCGCAACGCGAGTATCACAATCCGCCATCCTGTAATTTTGAACACAACAGCGAATTATCGGCACTGATTTTCCGCGCAAGTAATTTTGGATTTTGCGGCTCAACGCGGGATATTGCTCCGTAAAAGCGCACGCCGCCACATAAAATTTCTGATTCATATTTTAACCATCTCCGTCATCATCATTATCGTTATCGTCATCATTATTCCTGCGATTTGAATTCATACGTTGAAGATTTGGCGGATTATCACTCAATCGCCGTGAAAATATCGACATTTAATTCACCTCAAGCAAAATATTCAATTCCGGCTTCGAAAAGTTGCTGATTTTTATTTCCGTGAATGTTTTTGGCAACATTGGAGCCGATTCTCTCCGAATGTCCCATTTTTCCGAAGATTTTTCCGCTCGCGTCGGTAATTCCCTCAATCGCCCATGCCGAGCCGTTAGGATTAAAAGGAAGTTCACTTGTCGGCGCGTCGTCGAAGTCAACATATTGCGTTGCGATTTGCCCGTTCGCCAAAAGTTTCTTCAACCAAGCCTCGCTTGCTACAAATCTGCCCTCGCCGTGACTTACGGGGATTGAATGAACGTCACTGACCTTATTTTTTGATAACCAAGGGGATAAATTGCTTGAAATTCGCGTGCGGACATATTGGCTGACGTGCCGCCCCAAAGAATTGTGCGTTAATGTCGGAGAATCTTCTTCCAAATCGCGAATTTCGCCGTAAGGGAGCAATCCCAGCTTAATTAACGCTTGAAATCCGTTGCAAATGCCCAAAATCAAGCCGTCGCGCTCACGTAGGAGTTTCATAACCTCTTCCGCGATTTTTTTATTCCGAAACGTCGCCGCAATGAATTTTCCCGAACCATCAGGTTCATCGCCGCCACTGAATCCGCCCGGAAGCATAATTATCTGCGCGGAACGAATTTTTTTAGCCATTTCCTCAATACTTTCCTCGACTGCAGACGGTGTAAGGTTCCGAACGATAAAAATTTCGGGAATTCCGCCCGCTTTTTTCCAAACTTTTGCAGAATCATATTCGCAATTCGTGCCGGGAAACACGGGAATAAATATTTTCGGCTTCGTAATTCCAATTTTAGCCGTAAATCTGCGCGGAACGTCGTAAATTTCATTCGGAATCATCTGCGCGGACTGATTCTTAATTTGCGTCGGAAAAATCTTTTCAAGCGGCTCGATAAGGGCTTTTTTAATGTCTTCAAGCGAAATTTCTTCGTCAGCGAATTTAATTACAGGTTCGGAAACAGTTTCGCCTAAAAGTTCAAAATCAAGCTCGCAAGTCGCCTCGACTATCAAACTTCCGTAACCAATTCCTAATTCCTCATTCCTAATTCCTAATTGGCGAAAGCCAATATCGTTGCCAATCGCCATTTTTGAAATACATTCCGCAATTCCGCCACTTTTTACGCTCATTGCTGAAATAATTTTGCCAGCGTTGATTAATTTGTGTACTTTGGCGAAATTTTTCTTGAGTTCGTCGAAAATCGGAACGTTATCGGCGTCGCGAGGACATTCGACCAGATAAACTTTGTGATTCGGGGCTTTAAATTCGGGAGAGATAACTTTTTCCGCGTCGACAACCGCAACCGCGAAACTTACCAGCGTCGGAGGCACATTTAAGTTTTCAAACGTACCGCTCATTGAATCTTTGCCGCCGATAGCCGCCACGCCGAAATTTTTCTGCGCTATAAACGCTCCGAGTAATGCGGCAAGCGGTTTTCCCCATTTTTCAGCGTTTTCGCCGAGTTTCTCGAAATATTCTTGGAATGTAAGATATGCTTTTGAATAATCTGCGCCAATAGCAACCAATTTTGCCAATGAACTCGTTACCGCATCAATCGCGCCGTGAAAAGGACTTTTTTCCGATATTTCCGCGTCAAATCCGAATGTCATAGCGGTTGCCGTCGAAGTTTCGCCGTTTGTTGGCAATTTCGCGACCATTCCTTCCGCAGGAGTCAGCTGATTTTTTCCACCAAAAGGCATTAACACCGTTGACGCGCCGATTGTAGAATCAAATCGCTCTACCAATCCTTTTTGCAAGCAATTATTCAAGCCGCGCAGATTTTCTAGCCAAGATTTAGTTTCTTTATGCGAAATTTCTTGCGGAACGGTGATTTTTGCCGAAATATGACGTTTTACGCCGTTTGTATCGAAAAATTCGCGGCTGATATTCACAATTTCCACTCCGCGCCAATTCATAACCATGCGCCCGCTGTCCGTGACTTCCGCGACTTCATAAGCCTCCAAATTTTCCGTATCTGCTAGCGAAATGAACTTTTCTACATCATTTTTATCCAAAACAACAGCCATTCGCTCTTGACTTTCGGAAATTGCAAGCTCCGTGCCGTCCAAACCGTCATATTTTTTGCGTACTGCGTCCAAATTTATCTTCAAACCTGCCGCAAGTTCGCCGACTGCAACCGCAACGCCGCCCGCGCCAAAATCATTGCAACGTTTAATCATCTGCGCGGCATTTTTATTGCGAAAAAGCCTTTGAATTTTTCTTTCTGTCGGCGGATTGCCTTTTTGAACCTCCGCACCGGCCGTTGTGAGCGATTTTGACGTGTGAACTTTGCTTGAACCCGTTGCGCCGCCGATTCCGTCGCGTCCTGTCCTTCCGCCGAGCAAAATTACCTTATCGCCCGCTTTTGGACGACTTCTAATCACATTTTCGCACGGAGCCGCCGCAATTACCGCGCCGATTTCCATTCTTTTAGCCAAATAGCCCTCATGATAGACTTCAACAACCTGTCCCGTCGCCAATCCGATTTGATTTCCATATGAACTGTAACCTTGCGCCGCGCCGCGAACGATTTTTTTCTGCGGAAGCTTGCCGGGCAGAGTTTCAGCAAATTTTTTATGCGGATTTGCCGCTCCGGTGACGCGCATTGCCTGATAAACGTAACTTCTGCCGCTCAAAGGGTCACGAATTGCCCCGCCTAAGCACGTTGCCGCTCCGCCGAACGGTTCAATCTCCGTAGGGTGATTATGCGTCTCATTTTTGAACATTACCAGCCAATCTTCGTCTTTTTCGTCGATTTTCGCACGAATTTTTATCGAACAGGCGTTAATTTCTTCAGAAACGTCCAAATTCGCAGGTTTAACGATTTTCGCGCCGATTGTGCCCAAATCCATCAGCGAAATATCTTTTTTAGGATTATGAACGGATAAATATTCGTCAAAAGCGCGTTGAATAACCGCAGATTCGATTTCTACGCCGTCAATAGCGGTTGTGAAAGTCGTATGGCGACAATGATCGCTCCAATAAGTGTCGATAACTTTCAATTCGGTAATTGTCGGAGCGCGTCGTTCAGTTTCGCGGAAATATTTCTGGCAAAACTTCAAATCGTCGAGATTCATAGCCAAGCCGCGTTCTGTTAAGAAATTTTTCAACGCGGAGTCATTCATTTCGTTAAAATTGTTCAAAATCTCAACATCTGGTGGAATTTCGGCAGAAATTTTCAACGTCGCAGGAATTTCAAAGCTTGCCTCGCGTGATTCTATCGCGTTAATCGAGTACGATTTAATTTTAGCGAAATCTTCAGCCGAAATGTCGCCGAGCAACGAAATTATCCGCGCAGAATGAATTATCGGCAATTCTTTTCCTGTAACGAGCTGAACACATTGCGCGGCGGAGTCTGCACGCTGATCAAATTGTCCCGGCAAGTATTCAACAGCAAATGTTTTCGACAAATCGATGTCTTCGGGCAGTTCATAATAAAAATTGTCGACATTCGGCTCGCTAAAGACTATATCGCGCACTTTAATAAAGTCTTTGTCGCTCAAATCCTCAATATCGTAGCGAACGAGCAAGCGAACGCCCGAAATTTTAATGTCGAGCGTCTCTTTTAAGTCTTCGAGCAGTTGTTTTGCAGGAACATCGAACCCTGCGCGCTTTTCAACGTAAATTCTCTTAACCATAGTTGCCTCCTTAAATTTTTAAGTGATTTTATCACGGCATATGAAAATTAAAAAGCCCCGACGATTTTTTGATTCAATATATTCCGTCAAGGGCATTGTTGACAAGTATTAGTCATGATGATACGATTCGGCGGCTGATTTTAACAATCTTCACTTCAGATAAGCGGACAGTGCCACAAGGAGGATAAAAAAAATCTGTCTGTTTGGATTTTGATAAATCATTTTCGAGTTTTAAAATTTTTTTTTTACATAACAGGAGGTATTCATTTGTCTGAAGAAAAATTGCAGAAGAAATTGTCACCGTTGAATGTCTGGGCGTTGGCTTTGGGCTGTATAATCGGCTGGGGCGCGTTCATAATGCCGGGACAAATTTTTTTGGTCAAAGCGGGACCGCTGGGCATGGCACTCGCAATGGTCGCGGCGTCGATTATTCTGATAATAATTTCAATCAACTATTACTACATGATAAAAAGATACCCCGTTGCGGGCGGCGAGTTCATATATGTCAATGCCAAGTTCGGAATGAAAAATGCTTTTATCTGCTCTTGGTTTTTGGCACTGTGTTATCTCTCGATAGTGCCGCTCAACGCAACGGCTTTGGCTTTGATTTTCCGAACGGTTTTGCATGACGTTTTTGTTTTTCAATTCGGTTTCCATTATCAAGTGGCGGGCTATGATGTTTATCTTGGCGAAGTACTTTTGGCTTTGACGGCACTTTTTTTATTCGCTTGGCTGAGTATAAGGGGCGTAAGTGTCACGGGAAAATTTCAAACGCTTTTGGTCATGATGCTTGTCGGCGGAATTGTCGTCGTCTCGGTCGCGGCATTTTTAAATCCTCAAGTGTCTTGGTCAAATTTCTCGCCGGGCTTCCCGCCGGACGTTGATAATCATCTTGTCGCGATACTTTCAATTTTGGCAATATCGCCGTGGGCATTTGTCGGCTTCGATACAATTCCTCAAGCGGCGGAAGAATTTAATTTCTCGCCCGCAAAAAGTCTTTTCATAATGGTTGTGGCAATTTTATTCGGCTCCTTTGCTTACGTTGCCTTGAACATGATAACGATTTCGATTTTGCCGCCGGGCTTCGATAATTGGGTTGATTACATAAAAGCTTCCAAAACGGCTTCCGATTTAATGGCGTTGCCGACATTTTATTCAACGTCGTTGCTTTTGGGCAAAGTCGGTTTGTTTGCTTTGAGTATCTCGGTAATAGCGGCGATACTTTCGGGGCTTTTGGGCTTTTACATGGCGACGAGTCGTTTGCTTTTTGCAATGGCACGCGATAAAGTTATTCCCGCAGTTTTCAGCGTGTTGCACGGCAAATATAAGACGCCGCGAAATGCGATACTTTTTATCTTGGCAGTCTCCGTAATTGCGCCGTTTATGGGCAGAACGGTTTTGGGTTGGATTGTCGACATGGCATCACTCGGAGCCGCCGTCGGTTACGCTTACACCTCGCTTGTCGCCTATAAATATGCAAGCGAAAGCGGCGACACGGCGATTAAAATCACGGGGCTTTTGGGATTTATTTTCGCGGTTTTCTTCGCAATTCTGCTCTTGGTTCCAATTCCATATTTCAACATTTCTTTGGGCAGAGAGTCTTATTTCTTTTTGCTGATATGGACGCTGATGGGCTATTATTTTTATCGGACGCAAGCCGCAAAAGCTGATTAAAGGAGAAAAAATGATTGTCCGTCAATCCACGAAAGAATTGCTCGCCGAATCTCTGAAGGAACTTGCGAAATTCAAAGCCGTCGACAAAATTACGATTAAAGAGCTGACAAAAAATTGCGGGCTGACTTCGCCGACTTTTTACAATAATTTTCGCGACAAATATGATTTGATGGCTTGGATTTACGATCGGGAAGTTGAGGAGTCTCTTAAAAATTTCGGGCGCGGCGATTCTTTTGAGGATGTCATTTGCAAATGGATGGAGATTGTTCTTGAGGACGAAAATTTTTATTTGAACTTATTGAAAAATGCGGTCGGACAAAATTCTTTCCGCTACGCCACGAACGATCATGCGATTAATTTAATTTCCGATTGGATAAAGGCTCGGCACAATTTATCGGAGCTTTCGCCGGAAATTTATTTCTGCATCAAATTTTTCATGCGCGGAGTATCGGAATTCGTAAACGATTGGGCTTTGGAAAAATGGGAATGTTCGCCGCGAGAAATGGCAAAATTTTTTATCTCGGCAATGCCCGCGCCGCTCAAACCTTTGCTTTTACAAATTTGAATTTTTATAAAGTCGATTTATAAATTTTCCGCTTTAAAAATTGAAATGGTATCGCTTCCCTTGTAAAATTTCTTCGTAAAAATTTTTTGGGAGGCGATTTTTTTATGCCGATGGTAAAAGATTATCTCAAGAACAAATTCAAACACGGTATCGAGGCGGGGATTTTGCAATACGGCGTCGGGCAGGAGACGACTTCGGCGGAGGTTGCGGAGATTCTTGCCACTTCAAATTACGACTGGCTTTTTGTTGACGGTGAACACGGCGGACATACCGTGACAACGATTTTGGACATTGCAAGGGCAATCGCGGCTTACGACATGACGCCCGTCGTCAGAATTCCGCAAGCGGGCACGGGCATTATCAAACAACTTTTGGACGGCGGCATTCAAAACATAATCATTCCGAAAGTCGAGACGGGCGAAGAGACGGAAAATATTATGTATTGGGCGAGCTATCCTCCACGCGGCAATCGGGGCTTTGGAGCGAGTGCCGTCCGCGCAGGGCGTTTCAATCGTCATCCCGATTATTTGGAACGCAACGTCGAGGAAATTTGTATCTTGCCGCAGATTGAAAGTGTTCGCGGCATGGAAAATTTGGAAGCGATAACCACAACGCCGGGCGTCGGCGCAATTTTTCTCGGACCGATTGATTTAGCGGTTGATATGGGGCACGGAATAAATATTTTTCATCCCGAAGTTGAAGCGGCAATGGACGACATGATTAAAAGGATCAGAGCGTTGGGCAAACCTGTCGGCACAATCGCTTTGACGACGGAGCAGGCAAAACGTTTTGCAGATTTGGGCGCAAGTTTCCTTGCAGTGGGCGCGGACACCGGCTTTTTGACCGTTGCGGCAGATAATACGCTGAACACTTACAAGGCGGCTATCGAAAAATAAAAAATTTTTGGGGTGTAGAAATGTTTCCCGACATTATAAAAAAAGTTCCGAGCCGCAATTACGGCATTGACGGCTTGGAAGTTCATGTTGATCATACTTCGACGGGCACGATTTATTTTGTCACGGCGGAAAAGGAAGTTGTTTTCCCCGAACACAGCCACGCCGCGCAGTGGACGATTGTCGTAAGCGGCTTTTGCACTTTCACTGCCGAAGGCGAGAGCAAAATTTACAAAGCGGGCGAAACATATTTCATTCCTGCGGGCTTGCGTCATCAAATCACTTTGCACGCGGGCTATTCCGAAGTCGATTATGTAGACGATCCTAATGATTGAAAAATTTTTCTGCCTGTTGCAAAATTATTCGCGGCAGGTTATTTTTTAAGCGTATTATATTTTTGGGAGTGATTCGTATGAGCAACGAAGAAATTCTTAAGGCATTTCATTTGATGTGGGATAATTTTCCCGAAGCCGTGATGATTACGCAGAAAAGTCGCGAGATCGTCGCCGTCAACAAAAAAGCCGCCGAGTTCGGACTCAAGGCGGGAATTAAATGTTCCACAATCGGCAAGCCCGAAAATCACAAGGGCTGTCAATGCAACGCGGCTTGCGATACGGGCGAGGCGCAATTTGTGACTTACGAAGGAAAATTCGGCAAGGCTTACGGCTATTGGATTCCGATTCCCGAAAAACCCGAATGGATTATTCATTTCGGCGTGGGACATGCTTTTGAGTACAAGAAAATTAATCGTTCACCGTCCGAAAAATCGGAGAGCATTCACGGCTTGACGAAAGGCACCGAGCTTGAACCGATGATGGCGGCAATGGCGCAGGGCGAGGCTGGCGGCGTCATGATGTATTACGCATTGGCGCGGCTTGCGAAGGAACAAGGATTAAACGACGCGGCGAAAACTTTTATTGAGTCGGCGAATCAAGAGGCTGTTCACGCGGGCTTTTACGCCACACTCAACGGAAAATATCCGAAAGATTTTTGGCAATTCGTTGCAGGCGTCGCCAAAGCAGAATACAGCGGCAAAACCAAAATTAAGGAATTGGCAGATAAAGTTCGTGCGGCGGGTTTTGATAAGGCGGCGGACGAGATGGAAATTTTCGCCGAGCAGGAATGGCATCATGGCGTTGTTATCGACGAGCTGTTGAAAAAATATGCGCCGAAAAAAATTGAATCCGCGCAGAAAATTTTTGTCTGCTCAATTTGCGGTTATGAACATGTCGGAGACGCTCCGCCTGAAGTTTGTCCTGTCTGCGGACAGCCCGCTTCCGTCTTTAAGGAAAAAGTTCAATGAATCGGCGCGAATTTATTAAAACGGCAGGCGTTATGACATTCGGTCTGATGATTGACGGTCAAAATCTTGTTGAGGCGAGGAGGTCTCCAAAAATGAAAATTTCTGCGGTTAAACTTTACGACGGCGGCTTTATGATGAAGTCGTTTGCTTGCGGCGGCGGCTTGCCCGAAGGTTCGATTAAGGAAGAAAAACTTCGTTCAAGTTTGCAGAATTATGTTATCGATACCGGCAAGGAAATTATTTTGGTTGATACAGGTTTTCCGGCAGAAGAAACTTTTCCTGTTACGAAAGACTCCGTGATAACTTTCGGCGACAAAATTAATAATTATGTTGACGCGCTTAAGGCGGCAGGTTACGCGCCCGAAAAAGTTTCAAAAATTCTTGTCACGCACAAACACCCCGACCATACCGGCGAATTGCGCGCCTTCCCGAACGCTAAGATTTTTATCTCGCGCATTGAGGCTGACGACATGAAGTTGACAGGCGATAATGTTGTTCGCGTCGATTTTACCGACGGAGCTTATAAAAATTTCTCCGCCTGCCAAAAAATCGCCGACGGAGTTTATTACATTTTCGCGCCCGGTCACACAAAGGGCAATTCGATTGTTATCGTTGAAGACGGCGAAAAATTTTTCATGATTCACGGTGACGTGACTTATACCGACGAAGCGTTGATTGAAAATAAATTGTCGGTTGTCTTTGAAGACTTAGCCGCCGCCCGCGATACCTTGAGCAAAGTTCGCACTTTCATCAAGGAAAATAAAACCGTTTACCTGTCGACACATACGCCGCTCGGCTATGAAAATCTTGACGCACAAAAAATAATGGAGCTCCCCGAAATGGAAGAATCTCCTGTTGCTGAAGAAAAAATCGATGCGCCAAAAGAAGTCGGCGGCACGAAATGGGTTTGCAGTGTCTGCGGCTATGAATTTGTCGGCGAAGAACCGCCCGAATTTTGCCCGCGTTGCAAACAGCCCAAAACTGCTTTCCATAAAAAATAATTTTCAAAGGGCAGGGTCTTTGACGCCGTTAAGTTCAAAGGCTTTTGCTCTGTCAATGCAAGTGGCACATTGCCCGCAAGGTTTGTCGCCGCGTTCGTAACAGCTCCAAGTCAATTCATACGGAACTTTCAATTCCAATCCGACCTTAACAACGTCGGATTTTTTTTCGCATAAAAACGGCGCGACCAATCGAATTTTTTCGTAAGTGCCGATTCTTACAGCCGCACTCATTGACGCGATAAATTTTGCGCTGCAATCGGCGTAGGCATCGCCTGTTACGTCGTCGGAGTGGACGCCGACATAAAGTTCGACAGAATCATTTTCGTAAAGACCGTCCGCGAAACTCGCCGCCATCGACAAAAACAAACCGTTGCGAAAAGGAACGTAAGTTGCAATTCGCGGCGAACGATTTTTTTTCTTCTGCGCGGCGTAGGAACCTTTTTCAAGAGATTCAGTTGAAGTTTCGAGCAGAGCAGAATGGGAATGAGTAAAAATTTCTGAAGCGTCAAGTTCGTATTGATTTACGCCGTAAAATTTTGCAACTGCTTGAGCCGCTTGAAGTTCTTTGGCGTGACGCTGTCCGTAAAAAATCGAAAGAGCCGAAACATTTTCCGCGCCCAATTTTTTAACCGCTATCGCCAAACACGTCGTCGAATCTACTCCGCCGCTTGAGAGAACAACTGCTTTCATTGTATCGCCGCCTCGAAAACTTTTTTGACATTGGCAAGACATTCCGCGTAACTTTCGCCGGGATGCGCCTCATAAATTTTTTTCCCGTCAACATACATACTCGGCACATAATAATAATCGGTGAATTTTTCGGCAAGCTTGGGTTGAAGATTTTCATCAATAATTTCAATCTCGGTTGCCGAATAATTTTTTTTGACTTCGTCAATGGCTTTGAACGCCGCCGCGCAGTACGGACAACCTTCCATTTTAATCAGAGTAATTTTTTTCATACAGATTCTCCTTTGAAGTGAAAAAAAACCCGACCGCCCAAGGATGGGCGGTCGCCGGCAACGAAAACAGGATGTTTTCTTGCCGGTTGAAACGCCCTTTTCTTTTGCTACTTTTCTTTTGGGCGTAGCAAAAGAAAAGTAGATCCTATTTATAAAAAAATTATTTTGAATGAATCGCAGGCGTGAGCCGCCGCACAGGTTTTGCGAATCCACTTTTTGGAAAAAAGGGGATAAATCTCCTCAGCTTGCCAATACTTCTGCGCCCGTCTCCGTTATCAAAATCGTTTTCTCCCATTGCGCAGATAAACTTCCGTCCTTTGTCGTAACCGTCCAATGATCATTTTCATCAGTCACAGTATATTTTTCGCCCGCATTAATCATCGGCTCAACCGTCAAAACAATTCCCGGCACAAGGAGCATTCCCGTCTCCGCCCTGCAATTATGACTTACAAAAGGTTCCAAATGAAATTGCTTGCCGACGCCGTGCCCGCCCAAATCCGTAACAACCGAATAACCGTTTTCACGCGCCATTTTTCCGCAAGCCGCGCCAATATCTCCAACAAAATGCCAAGGCTTAGCCGCCGCAATTCCCGCCTCCATAATGTCATGCGTCACGTCGATTAATCGCCGCGCTTCGGGAGAAATTTCTCCGACCGTGTACATGCGCGAGGCATCGGCAAAATATCCGTCAAGATCGGTCGTTATGTCAATGTTCAGAATGTCGCCCGCCTTGAGAATTTCTTTTCGCGAAGGAATGCCGTGACAGATAACATTGTTGACAGAAATACAAACGCTCTTCGGAAAGCCCATGAATCCCAAACAGCTCGGATGTCCGCCGTGACTTACAATAAATTCATGCGCGGCATCGTTCAGCGTCAAAGTGTCGACGCCTTCCTTTACCAGCTCGTTCATCAAGTCGAGTGCGCCCGTGTTGATAACCGCCGCCCGCTTTATCCCTTCAATGTCTTCCGCGTTATTGATTAGTCTTTTCGGCGGACGAACTTGGTTTTTCGCTTTGACAAATTTTATCTCGGCAATTCTCGCGTCAAAATCTGCGTGGCATTTTTTATATTTTTTGCCGCTTCCGCACCAACACGGGTCATTTCTCTTCATATTTCGCAACAGCTCCTTGAAAAACTTTATCATAAATTTTTACTTCCTCATCGGACAATCTGCTTTGTCACAAGCCGAACAATCTTTTTTGTGCGAAGATTTTTTCTGCGCGGAAATTTTTTCAAGCCCGATTATCGCCGTCACAGATTTTCGCGGCTCAAGCATAAGTGCCGAACTTAAACTCATTCCGATTTGCTCCGCGCCCGAAATTTTAAAAAGTTTTTCCTGCGCCGTCAAATCCCAATCGCCGTAACCGGGACTGAATCGCCAACGCATTTTATATCCTTCCTTTGCAAACTTCGCCGCAAAATTTTTCTCCATCAAATCAGCCGCCTGTTCGATTGCCGCCGTTGCCGCCGCGTCCAAAAGTACCGACGACAAATATTCTCCGCGCTCGAATTTTTTATTAATCTCCCGCTCAATTTCTCCGCCGACAGTTGCCGCCATGCAGATAACTTTTTCGCAACCGTCAAGGTGTTTTATAATCGAATTGCCCGCGATTGTAAAGGGCGGCTCGCTTTTGACGACATGATTTTTATAATCATAAATTTCCCATGCGCCGCGAACTTCCAAAAGTATCAGAGCTTCCGCGCAGGCTTCCGCAATATTTTTTTCGCCGAAGTTCAAAGCTTTTTTCAAGCCCGCGTATCGACGAGTTTCCGCCGCGTCTATTTCCAAAATCTGCGCGTTGTATATCATAATTTTCCCCTAATCGCCGAGTAAATTTTTCGCAAGCCGAACCGCCTCGACGCCGTCTCTTGCATAAGCGTCCGCGCCCGCCGCATCCGCATATTCCTGCGTCAAAGCCGCGCCCCCGACCATAACTTTTGCCTCCGAGCCCGCCGCGTGCAAATCGGCAATAACTTTATCAATCTGAATCATTGTCGTCGTCATCAGCGCACAAAGCCCGACAATATCGGCGTCGTGTTCAAGGGCGGCGCGAACAATTTTTTCCGAATCGACATCTTTTCCCAAGTCAACGAGTTTGAAGCCGCTGTTTGAAATCAACGCGCCGACAATATTTTTCCCCAAATCGTGAACGTCGCCCTTAACCGTCGCGATAACAAAAGTTCCCCGCGTCTTGGTCTCCTGCGCGGGCAAAATTTTTTTCAATTCGTCAAAGGCAAGGCGCATTGTCTCGGCTGAAAGAAGAACTTGCGGCAAGAAAATTTTCCCCGAACCGAAATCTTCGCCGAGTTCGTTCATCGCGGCAGTCAAAGCTTTTTCCGTAATTTCATCGGCAGAAAAATTTTCGTCAACGGCTTTTTTTATCAGAGAAGAAATTTCGTCCTTGTCGCCCTCCTGCACCGCAATTTTTATCGCGCTTAATGTATCAAGAGAAATTTTTTTCTGCGGCTTATCGGTCGTGACTTGCGCGAGCTTGCTGAAATTTAAACCGTTCGGATCTTTTCCGAGCAAAGCGGCGGCGGATTTTAAAACATTTTGCATCGATTCATCATAAGGATTCATAATCGGCGCGTCGAGCCCGGCGGCAAGGCACATTGCAAAAAAAGTCGAGTTAATCAGCGGGCGATTCGGCAAGCCGAAAGAAATATTGCTTAAGCCCATTGTCGCGGGCAAATCAAATTCCTCGCGATAAAGTTTCAAAGTTTTCAAAACCTCAAGGCAAGCGTCTTTATCGGCGGAGATCGTCATAACAAGCGCGTCAAGTAAAAAATCTCCGTCGTCAAGCCCGAAATTTTTTGCGGCATCGATAATTTTTTTCGCAACGGCAACGCGCTCTTCGGAAGTTTTCGGAACTCCTTTTTCCGTCAAAGGCAGAATCAAAATCGCCGCGCCGTACCTTTTGGCAAGCGGCAAGAAATTTTTAATGCGGTCGGGTTCAAAGCTTACCGAATTAATCAGCGCACGTCCCGGAAAATTTTTCAAGCCCGCCTCCAAAGCTTCGGCGTCGCCGGTATCGATTGACAACGGCGCGTCGGTTATGCGAGAAATTTCTTTCACGGCTTGCGCCATCATTTTTTTCTGATCAATGCCGCCGACTCCCATATTGACATCAAGAATTTTCGCGCCCGCCTTGACTTGATTAAGCGCGTCCTTTTTTACGCCGAGCAGAGAACCTTCGCGAATTTCAGCCGCCAATTTTTTTCTGCCCGTCGGATTGATTCTTTCGCCGATTAAAACCGTCGGCAAATTTTTATCGATAACAACGGTTTTGCTCCGACTTGCCAGCATTAGTTTAGGGAAATGGGAAATGGGAGAAGGGATAAGATTTTTGACGTTCAAAGCAAGTTCGCGAATATGATCGGGCGTAGTTCCGCAACAGCCGCCGAGATAAGTCGCGCCCGCCTCAACCAATTTTTTTCCCCAACTGCCGAAAGTTTTTGCGTCCATCGGAAATTTCGTTACGCCGTTTTCAAGATAAGGCATTCCCGCATTCGGCTGAACGCTTACCGGCACGCGACAATTCTCTGACAAAATTTTCACGACGGGCACAAGTTGTTCCGGACCGAGTGAACAATTCACGCCGATAATCGCCGCGCCCATTGCCTCCAAAATCACGGCGGCTGACTGCGGATCTGTTCCCGTGACTGTTCGTCCGTCTTCGCTGTAGGAAAGTTGACAGATTATCGGCAAATTGCAGGCGTCCTTCGCCGCCAAAAGTGCCGCCCGCATTTCCTGAATGTCAATGCAAGTTTCGATTATCAAAAAATCTGCGCCCGCCGCCGCAAGCGATTCTGCCTGTTCAAAAAAAATTTTATAGGCGTCGTCAAAATCCAAATCTCCGAGCGGCGAAATAAATTTTCCCGACGGTCCCATATCGCCCGCAACTTTTGCCCGACTGCCCGCAACTTCTTTTGAGATTTTCACGGCGGCAAAATTCAATTCGCGAACGCGATTTTCCAAGCCGTAATGCGCAAGCTTTAAACTCGACGCGCCGAAAGTATTTGTCGTTATAATCGTTGAGCCCGCGTCAATGTAAGCGCGGTGAATTTTTTTCACGACTTCGGGAGCCTCGACGTTCATAAGTTCGGGACATGCGCCCGCCTTCAAGCCGCCCGCTTGGAGCATCGTTCCCATTGCCCCATCAAAAATTTCTATCATAAAAAATCACTTCCCTTTGATATTTTACTTCAACGCGGCGCGAATCACAAAAAAAATTTCGCCGTCGTGCTCCGCAGAACTTTCAAGCCGCGCCGAATTAGCAACAAAATTTTTCACGTCGCCCAAATAATTTTTCAGAGTTTCGGATTCGTCGGTCGCGCCTTCAATCTCCAAAAAATTTTCTTCGGCAACAATTTTCGTCAGACGAATATTTTTATCGGCGATTTTACCGAGATTGAGCAGGCGATTAAAATTTTCGGGCTTGGCAACCTGCGCGGCGAGTTTGTTGATTCTGTGAAGTTCGGAAATATTTCCGTCAAGAATTTTTTTCAAAGCAATGTCTTCGTTCAAATTTTCCACAGAAATTTTAGCCGCGTCGAGTTTATCGGAGACTTCGCGATATTCGAGAAAAAGTTTTACCGAACCGACAATCAGCGCGATAAAAAAAATTGCCGCGACTGCTTGAGAAATTTTTTGCCAATTAAACCCGTCGCCGCGTGTCGCCAAAAGGTTTGGAGATTTTTTTTCGCGAATAATTTCCGTTATGAATTCCGTTCTTTCGTAAGGATGAATTTTCGTCAAAGGCTCGGCGGGCATAACCGACAAGCCGCGCAGATTCAAGCCGAATTTTTTAAACGTGTCAGAAAATTCTTTTGCCGTCGATTGCGGCAGAGTTTCCATCCAAAGTTCCTCGCCGATTTTTGCGAAAGAAAAAATTGCTTCGGCTCCCGCCTGCGCCATTGCCCAACTTTTGACGAGCGCGGGGATTTCTTTTTCGGGAACGTTGGAAATTTCTGTTTGAAAAGTTACGGCTTCTTCCTGCCGAAGGCAAAATCCTACCGAAGAAGTTTTCCAACCCTTTTGAACGCAGATTTGCGAAATTTTCTCGGCGAGCCGTTCAATCTCCGAGCCGTCCGCTTCAACTTCAATAGTCTCAAATTTTTCTGTCAAGTGCGATATAAAAATTTTATCTCCGTCGAAATACGCGCCGATAATTTCCCCCGCGTCTTCGCGAAAAAATTTCTTAATCGGCTCCAAAATTTTTCCAACGTCCAAAAAGTTCCCTCCCGAAAATTTTTCACATTATACATTACGGCGCAAAAAAAATCTCGACCGAAGTCAAGAAAAATTCCCGTTCTCTTTTTTTGTCAAAAAATTTTTAAAAAAGTGATCGACAAACAGGTTTCGATCAGCTACAATAACTTTGCGAGTCGAACATAAAATCGAACGTTAAAGGAGGTTGATAGAAAATCTCTCGAACGTCGCGGCTGTCGTAAGGCGGTCGGCGACTCAGGTTATTTTTAACGCCGAGGCAGAGGCTGAAGAAAAATTTTTTAAAGAAACTTTGCCCCCACAAAGATTCGGAGAAAAATTTTTACGAAGAACCTGTTTCGGCACGGACAAAAAGAAAGGGGCATAGAACTCTATGGAAGGAAATTTTTTTAGGGCAGATTTTACCCCCCAATCAGCGGCTCGCTCCGACGAGTTCGTTTTTGATCTCCAGCGGTTCACCGATTATGAACTCAAGCAAGAGAATGACAAATTCTACTTGGGCACTACAGAATATACATCCATTTCAAAGGTAGCGTCCGCACTCCAAACGAATGATACCGTTAAGTTGATGTCTGACGTTACGACCTCAAGCTGCATGTCTGTCTCGGATAAAACTTTAACGATTGATTTGAATGGACATACTTGGACAAGTACAGCCAGTAACTATGCTTTTTATTTCTCGAGGTCAAAATCTGGGAAAAATCCAAATTATGTAGTTTCAAGTACAGGTGCCAATATTACAATAACTGACACTTCTTCAACAGGAACAAAAGGCACCATTATTGCTAATAACGCAAGTAAATGTATTTTAGTACAGAATGAGTCGTCGCTTACTGTTACTGGTGGTGTTAAAATTGAAAATCAAGGAACAGGTAACGGCGTTGAAATAAGAAGCAGTTCAACATTTACCTTGCAAGACGGCAGTAGTATTACAGCAAATGGCGGAACAGGTGTTGGTATTTTAAAAGCCGACCCAAGTCCGTATGGGGGAAAACCTGCCTATACATACGGTGGCAGTACCTTTAATCTCAGCGGCGGCACAATCAATGCCAATGTCGGCGTAACGACAGGTGAAAAGGCAACCCTTACAATGACCGGCGGCACCATTAACTCGACTTCCTTTGGCATTAACGACAGCTCCGCCGACAGTGCAGGTACGACCAAAACCGAAATCAGCGGCGGCACAATCACTTCAAGCGGCGCGACGGCTGTCAATCACTCCAAAACGGGCACGCTTACAATTTCGGGCGGCACTCTTGAGGGAAATGATGCCGGCGTTAAAATCAGCGCGGGCACTTTGACGGTAAGCGGCGACGCCAATATTTCGGGTTCAAAAGCTCTTGACGTTGAAAACCTTTCAAGCAATGTTGCTGTTACCGTCAACGTAAACGGCGGAACTTTGACGAGTAAAGATACCGCAAATAACGTTCTCATTTATGCAAAGGACACCGACAGTAAAGCTAAAGTTAATGTCACGAGCGGCACTTTCGCGGGAAATGTCATCAAGGGCAATTCAACTTACACACAAGCAGACACCGTGAGTGGACTTACGGAAAAATTCGCGGCTGTTATCGATGATCAAATTTCTTATTATGACAGCCAAGAATCTCTCACTGCCGCAATAAGCGGCAAAACAGCTGTTGCACTCGACGGCGTAACGCAATACTTCACGGACGCAAATGCTGTGCCGAGTGACGCCGTCACTTCCGTTGCTTGGACTGACAACACGACAGCTTATTTTACGTCGCTTAAAAATGCGGTTGCCGCCATCAACGCGGAAAAAGCTGAAGGCAGTAAAGGCAACGGCGCAACTATCACTTTGCTCAACGATGTAACCGACGGCGACGGAATTATCGTTCAGAGCGGCAACAACTTCACGCTCGACTTCAATAATCATACCTACAAAGTCACCAAAAACTACGCGGGCTCTTCCGGCACCGAAACTCAAGCTTTCCAGCTGTTAAAGAATTCCACTCTTACTTTTAGAAACGGCACCATTTCCATAAACGACAAAGACCTTGCAAGCGATTTGCCGAGCCCTCTGAGTTCCTATATGGTTATCCAGAATTATTCAAATCTCACACTGAATGACATGACCATCGACGGCACGGGACTTGGCGGAAGCTACTCTTCTACTTTTGCACTTTCCAATAACGAAGGTGTGGTAAATCTTACAGGCAGTACAACAATTAACGCCAAAACTAACGGCAATGCCTTTGACGTGTATTATTGGCCTTCAGCCGGTTATGCGGACGGCACGCAAGTCACTGTCGATCTTAATGAACAAGGAAGTATTAACGGTACAATTAAAATCGACAGAGACAAAATGGACGACCCCAATAAATCATTTTTCACCGTCGAAAACGGCACAATCAACGGAAAAATAAGCTTAAGCTCAAAAGCCGTCTCCAACGGTGCTTTGCAAAACATTAAAATTAATGGCGGCACTTTCTTGAATCCCGCAATCACCCCCACAGCTGCCCTTACAACTTATGGCAATGGTTACGCGCTTGGTGCCAACGGTTGGAATAAGAGTGGAGCTACTTCTTGGTATTACGTCGATACCGAAGATACAACTGCCAGTTGCAACGTAGTATTTTACCTCTCTTATGTGAATTCGGTTGACGATATTAAAATCGACAGAACGAACAAAATCGTAACCGTCCCGATAAGTGCCATTGACAGCAACGCAACCAGAAAAGACACGGCGATATTAGGTAACATTTATAAATATCAGCTTGTTCGTTTAAATTATGACGATACCGCCGAAAATGTTTCGCTCAGCATAGGAGATACAGTTGAGACTTCAGCCTATGTAGCCGGTGTGAATGTGCTTAATCCTTCGCTTGCAGGCGGCGTTGTTGTACTCGGCTCCGACATGTACGAAACTTCGGTTAAAAATATCGACGCTTCGGGCAGCGCAACCAAACTTAAGATTGACGGCAGCAACAATGTAATTTCGATTCTCGGCGGCAGCGGCAACGATACTTTGACGGCGGGCGCGAACGGTACAACGCTTGACGGCGGCGCAGGGACAGATTCCCTCGTTGGCGGTGACGGCGCAGATACTTTCGTTGTAAGCGGCTCCGACACAATTAACGGTTACGAAGAAGGCAAAGATACAATTCAATTTGCATCGGCTCCAACGGCAATTTCAGTTGACGGCAATGCTATTAAGTTCACCGTCGGCGAGGACATTATAGTTGCTGAAAATGCAAACGGTCTCACTTTCACCGCAAAAATTGGCGACGAGACGAAAACTTATGCACCCGTTGCACAAATCGGCGAAGATAAATTATTCTACACTCTCAGCGACGCGATAACAGTAGGAGGCACAATTCAACTGCTTGCCGATGTCGAAGAAACAATCAGCATTTCCGAAACCGCAACTATTGATTTGAACGGAAAAACTTTCGCGGGCAACATTACTGTTGCTTCGGGCGGCAACTTGACTTTAAGCGACAGCGGCACAAGCGGCGAAGTTACCGGCTCGGTTACGGTAGCTGACGGCGGCACTCTCATAATCACGGGCGGTATATTCGACAGCGACGTTTCAGCTTATGTTGCCACAGGAACAGAAACAGAATTCTTGAATGACACAACACTTTATGTCGGTGCCGAAAAAGTAGCCGCAATGAAAGCCGCAAATAACGAGGTTATCATTGACGACACAACGAAATATTACTCGGCAGATAAACTTGCAGACGCTCTGGACGGCAAAACCGAAGTTACCATTGACGATGTAGCTAAATATTATTCAACGCAAGAAAAGGCAGATGCGGCGGTAGCAGGTCTCTCTTCTAAAGACGGCAAATATTACACGAGCACGGACAAAATGACTTTGACGACTTACTCGCTGGACATTGACGACGTGACTTATTACTATTCGACGCAAGAAGCATTGAACAACGCGAAAGCGGGTACAGTTGCCTCAATCGGGGAAAATAAATATTATACGACGCTTGAAAAAGCTGTTGAGTCGGCGGCAAGCACGGGCAACACGATAAAATTGCTCGACAATGTTTCTGCCGATGAAACAATCGCCGTTGACAAAACTTTTACGCTCGATTTGAACAACAAAACTCTTACCGCTTCCGAAGGTATAACCGTCAGCGAAGACAGCGCATTTACATTGAGTGATAGCGGCACGGCAGGAAAAGTTGTCGGCGCGGTTACAGTCAAAGGCACGTTCAACATGACGGGCGGCACGATTGACGTTGAAAGTGGCAATGCAGTCACATTAACAAGCGGCGCGTTCAACCTGTCGAAGGGCACAATCAACGATACGGTTTCGATAAGCGGCGGCGCGTTCAGGATGACGGGCGGCACAATCACTCCGACAAGCGGTTCGGGGCTCGTCAACACCGGCGGCACAATCGACATCAGCGGCGGCACAATTAATTCCGCAGACGGAGCCGGCATTTACAACAATCACAACACGACGAATGAGAATACTTTCAAAATTCGCGGCGGATCGATTTTCGGCTTGACGGGAATAAAAATGCTTGCGGGGCTGTTGAACATTTTGGGCGGCAAAATTCGCGGCTACAGAAGAAGTTCATCGGCGCAAGCGGGCAATGTTGTGGAGCCTGCAGACGGCGAAGATGATATTAAAGAAGGCGTGGGCATTGACGTTGCTCCGACAAGCGAAAAAGTAGAAGTAACAGTCGGCAGTTCGGATGCAAATGCTGCCAAAGCGAATATCGAAATTTCGGGAACGGAAACCGCGCTGGATATCGGCGGCAGTTCGAGCGACTCGAATTCTCCCGAAGTCAACCTCAATGACGGAAAACTTTCAGCGGACAGCAACGACGGCTCTTCAATCAGCTACAGCAACGCGAACGCTCAGCTCAATATCGACGGCGCAATTTTGGAAAACAAATTTGAAGTTAATGCTGACGTAACTGTTGGAAATAAAGATGCTTCTGACGCTAAGATTAAAATTGAAAGTGTTGCCGTCAAATCAAGCGCAACAGAAGGTTCAAGCCAAGCTGTTCAAAATGTTCTCAAAGCCAAAGACGATGATGAAACTCAAAAAGACAATTTCGAGCTTGACGGCGGCAGTTACAATTTCGTAGGCGCAAGTGCCCAAGAGATGGCGACAGCAAATGCCGTTGCGGAAATAGAAATCGACGGAAAAACCTCATCATATTCGACACTCAACAAGGCACTTGAAAAAGTAACTGAAGGCGAAACAATAACTCTGAAGAAGGAACAAAACATTTCCGAGCCGATAGAAATCAACAAGTCAATGACGCTTAATCTCGACGGCAATTTGACTTACACGGGCGAAGATGTTCCGCTGAAAGTTACGAGCGGCACGCTGATAATCGAAGGCGATTTTCCGACAGAAAACGGCATTGCAATAGCGGACGGCGCAACTGTTTTGATTAAAAATACTTCGCCCGGCAGAGTAGCCGAAAACGGCGCAGTCGAGCCGGCGGACGGAGAAGGTTATACCGATTATAAAGACAGTTCCCAAGCAAAAATTGTGACAGGCGCGAGTGATACCATTCCGACATATTTCGACACCGTTGCCGACGCAATGGCAAAATCCAACGGCACAAATACTGTTGTCTTCCTTGAAGCGGCAACTGTATCAAGCGGAACTTTCAGTTATACAAAAGCCGAAGGTGCTACAACAGGCGGAGAAACTTTTACACTCGGCGGAATAGCAAAAGCGGAAGGAATTTCAATCAGCGGAAGCACTTTCTATTTGACGAAAGATAATTTTGTAGCAACCAACGGCGCGACAATTACAAGCGGCGGCAACTACACTTTCAATTTGGCAGAAGGAAATTACAGCAACAAGTTCACGGGTTCGGGCTCGGCGGACACAATCATTAACAACGGCACGAACTTGACGATTGACGGCGTTGCAGGTGACGATTTAATTACAAACTACGGCTCGACGGTTTCAATCAACGGCGGCGCAGGGGCTGATTCAATCACAAACTACGCTTTAACCGTGACAATCGCGGGCGGCGAAGGCAACGATAACATTACAAACACGGGCTCGGCGGTTTCCATTTCGGGCGGCGCAGGCGACGATTCAATTCTCAACAGCGGCGATTCGGTAACAATCAACGCGGACGGCGGCAAAGATACAGTCACCTTCGGTTCGGGCAAAGAGACATTGATTTTCTCGAACGGCGCGGCTTCGATTTACAATTACGGCGACGGCGACTTGGTCAGCTTGTCGACAGGCACTTTAAGTGTAAACAGCTTGACTGCTGACGGAAATGAATTCACAATTACTTTGGACGATACTTCCGGCTCCGAAAAAACTTTGATGTTCAAAAATATTTCTTCGGAAAACAAAGCTGTTCTCATTGCAAAAGATGACGAAACTTATACTTACACGAAAGACGCGATAATGCTCGGACAAAGCGTTTCGCTCGCGGCGGGCGCAACCAACTTCGACGCCAAAAAAGATTTGTATTCATCGGTTGTTTCAATCGACGGCTCGGCTGTCACAACTGCCACTGCAATTTACGGCAACGCGCAGAAAAATTACATTGTCGGCAGTGAAAAAGTTGCTAACAGTTCACTTTTCGGCGGCGCGAACGATGATACACTAGTTGCAGGTTCAGTCGGCGCATATCTTGACGGCGGCACGGGAGCAGATTCACTTGTCGGCGGCGACGGAGCAGATACCTTCGTTTTCAGCGGCGGCGCAGACACAATCAGCAGTTACGGCACGGCGGGCAATGACATTGTAAAATTGTCTTCAAGCTTCAGCCCGATTCTGGACGGCTCCAAGCTCGAAAGTTTGACCGGCGCGGAAGGTTTCAAACTCGACTTCGGCAACAGCAACTCAATCACTTTCAACACCGACAAAGTTGTTTCACTTCAGAGCGGCGACAATTATTATTTCTACACGGCGACGGCGGTCTCCGTAACCGGCAGTAGCAGTGCCAAAGGAATAACGCTCGGCTCGTCTTATGATAGTTCACAATTCAGCGAAAGCGGATTTACGACGATAAATGCGGCGGCAGTTTCGCTTGCAAGCGGTGCCCTTTCAATCAACGGCGGCAGTGCAACTCAAATTATCGGCAGTGAAAAAACCGCGACTTCGATTCTTAGCAGTGCCGCAAGTACGATTCGCGGCGGCGCGGCGGCAGATACAATCTTTGCAAGCGGCGCGGCTTATATCAACGCGGGCGCGGGCTCGAACAAAATTTCTTTGGGCGCGTTGGGCTCCACAGTCAATGTCAGCGACGGCAACGACGTTATCAGCATTGCAAGTGGCGCAACTTCGTTGAATGTGGTTGGTTTCTCCGATAACGACACATTTACATTCTCAACTACAGTTTCAGATACCGGTTATAGTGCAGATGGAAATTGGCTTTTTGTGTCTTTGACTGGCGGAGAAAATCCTATCAGCATAAGCGGCTTGACAACCGCAAGTGTAAGCGGAGAAAATGCCACTAACAGTTGGGGACTTGACAACAACGTTGCGACTTTTGCAAAGAGACAAATCACGGGCGTCGGTTACTCGATAGGCGTTGCCGACAGTATGTCCGTCGTCTTCACGGGTAAATCCGAAGTTGTTTCAGGCTCCACAGTGATTCAGCTCAGCGGAATAAAATCGACGGACGGACTTGAGGTTGGAGAAAATAAAGTTGTAAGTCTCACGGCGAATAATTTCGGCGAAAACGGCGTGACAATCGACAGCTACGAGTCGGGCTATTCGTTCAGCTTGACTTCGGGCGATTACAACAGCACTTTGACGGGCACGAGTGGAGCCGACAGCATTTACAACGACGGCACGAACATTTTAATCGCGGGCGGCAAAGGAAATGATTATCTGGTCAACAAGAGCGGCAAGAGCGTAACGCTCGACGGCGGCGAAGGCGCAGATTCTCTTGAAGGCGGCACGGGCAATGCTTATCTTATCGGCGGCGCAGGAAACGACACGTTCATTTTCAGCGGCGGCAACGACACCATCGACGACTTCGGCACCGACACAGACGTCGTGACAACAACTTTGCAACCTGTTACAAATGGAAACAATATCACTTCCGACGAAAACAGCTTTACGATTGATTTCGGCGACAGCAAAACTTTGACATTCAAAAACAATCCGACGGTCACGGTTAAAGGCGAAGGCGAAAGCGATACCTACGTTTACACGAAAGACGCGGTTTTGAACAGCACCAAAACAAGTGCCTCGCTTGCGGCGGGTGTAAGTAACTTCACGGCATCGGGCAATGCGGCTTATAATCCGCTGATTTCAATCGACGGTTCGGCAGTCTCGGAAGCGATTTCAATCACGGGCAACGGCTTGTCGAATTACATTAAAGGCAGTTCGGTTGTGGCAGGAAGTCTTTTCGGCGGCACGGGAAATGACACACTCCAAGCGGGTTCGGCAGGCGCATATCTTGACGGCGGCGTAGGAGCAGATTCTCTCGTCGGTGGCAACGGCGCAGATACTTTCGTTTTCAGCGGCGGCAACGATTCCATTTCCACTTACGGCGACAATGACATTTTAAAATTGTCTTCAGACTTCAGCCCGATAATCGACGGCTCGAAACTCACTTCTGTAACAGGCGATGCAAATGGCAGCTTTATTCTTAATTTCGGTAGCGGCGATTCGATAACTTTTGTTTCTCCTGTCGCAACGGGCGTTTCGTTGGTAAGTGGAGATAAAACTTACGTTTACACGGCGACTTCGATTGTATCGGGGCAAAGTGTAACGCTCGGCTCCTCCTTTGACAGCGAAACTTTAAATGCAGCGAATGCGAAAGCGTCGATAAATGCGGCGGTTGTTTCGCTCGGCGGAAGTAGAATACTTAATATCGAAGCCAGAACAAATTCTGCTGTTGACGAAATCAATTATGTTGTCGGCAGTGACGAAACCGCGACTTCAATTTTGGGCAGCGGCAACGACGATTATCTTGTTGCAGGCAAAGCTGGCGCAAGTCTCAACGGCAACGGCGGTAATGATACATTGGTTGGCAATGCCAAAGGCAAGGATACGTTCATTTACAATTCGGGCAATACCACAATCCTTGACTACGACATTGAAAACGACGTTGTCAGCTTGACGGGCGATCCTTTCACAGATGTAGACGGCATCCAATACAACAACGGCGACCTCACGCTTAAGAAGAGCCAACTTGATATTGAAGGCGCAATTACTTTCAAAGCAACAAATGCCGTTTCAATTAAGAGCGGCGACGACACTTATTACTACACGCCGACTTCAATAACGGACGGCACGGGTATTTCGCTGGGTGCAGGTTACGGCTCC
>FLNX01001635.1_pt1 | contig 92494 bp, 68 predicted proteins | sample 1140341 | NCBI WGS metagenome assembly FLNX01 (sample SAMEA3878208, study PRJEB12797) | bioreactor metagenome | biome: Moose rumen | place: Sweden | collected 2011-10
TTCCCCATTTTCAAGGGGGTGGGCCACAGGACGGGGGATTCCTACCACATCAAGGATGCATGTTTTGTGCCCCCCAAATTCGTAAAAATTGCGAATACCAGCGAAAAATCTCAGCAGCCACCATCCACTTTTTGGTTGGAAAAATCTGCAATAATTCCGACCAAAAAACAAGCGAAACCATTAGTATTATCAGACCAATCGGTCCCATTCAGATAGTCACATTCAAAGCCTTTTCCAAAGGTTCAAGAACGTCCTTGTTCATGCCGCGTATAACGCCCATGTTGAGAGCAGCAACAAGATCTTTAGTCTGATAACCCTTCTGGTAAACCTTTTTGGCCTTCCCAAAAAGGTCGTTCAATTTCTCGTTTCCACTATTACCCTTCAGCGACTTGGGGAAATCCTTCAATTTCAGGAAATGGCAAATGCCTTCCTGGTCGCAGAGCAACCAATCCTCAATGCTACTTTTGATGCCGAGTTGGATTAACTCCTCGATGCCCATACGCCTCACGGCTTTTTTCAGCGCATTCCAGTCTGCCATCAGCGGATTCCTCTCTTCGAAAACATCTGTGTCATAGGAACAGCACACAGTTTGTATCTTATAAGCTTTGTTCTTCGCATCTGGAAGAAACTCGTTTTTGAGCTTGGCCAACAGTTTGCTGCTATAGCGTGTCACGCCTCTTAAGTTACAAATCCTGCACGGGCGCAATTCGGTGATGCTAACTGTTCTGTAGTAGTCAATGAGTGCTTTGAAAAACACTTCGTCAGTTTCGCCCTCCACAAATAAAACCACCTGAAATGCTATTGATTTCGTTTGTTTTGCCATAGCCTACTACTGAATGAAGAATTGCTCAATCTTTTCATTGTCACCCTCCATGTCGAGCATGAAGTCAAACATAAACTCACCGATGGTAAGTTCCATATCGCCTGCGTATTTATATAGGTATTTCAGCTTCGACGGGTTAATCTGGGCAAAATGAGCCACCCCATCATTCTTTGGCAGGCCGAAATACATCTGGTCGGGTCGTAGATAACGCATCAGATAAGGCGAATGGCTCGTCATCAGTATCTTCGTATCAGAGGCGTAGTTTTGCAGCGTCAGCAGTAGGTTCTCCATCATATGAGGATGGACGGAGTTCTCAGGCTCCTCCATCATGATCATGGGGATGTTCTGTTTCTTGGCAGCGATGCAAAGCGTGAAAAGGAATATCATCCGCTTGCTGCCGCTTGATAACTGAAGGATAGTTGTTGGCTGTGTGCAAAACTTTTCTTTGATTCGGATATCATAGATTTTTTGCTGACCATCCGGCAACGTCACCACCTCTGGCGAAAACTCCGTGATATTGGGAATGAGTTGTAGCAAGCCATCTACCAAGAGTGCGTAATTGTTCTCGTCTGTAGTCTTCAGGTGATAAAGGTATTCACTCAATGTCATGCCCCCTAACATGGCAATGCCTTTGCCGCCACCGACAGAGAAATACGACTCCGGATTGTCGAGCGTTTCCAAGTTGGGTATCTGAATGTCGCAGATCCGTGAGGCGAAAGGGCTGAGAAACATCGTAGTGGAGCGGGCAATGGCAGACAATGCGAGCTGGTGGCCTGATACAGCGAAAGGTTTATTGCATCTACCAAAGGCCGAAGGTACTATCAGACATTCATCCGTCGATGTTCGACTAACCATTTGGCGAAAACGCTGATCGGATGAACGCTTTGTCTTTAGGCTCTCAGCGAAGATTCTCCCGTCATTATCGCCCTTAGCCCATGAGAAACTATATTCATACACAAACCGTTGCTCTACGCTGTCAACAACCATACTTCCTGTAATTTCGAACACGAAGTTCTTACCCTTCGTTGTTGCGTTGATAGGCAGCCAACGGCTTTGCATCATCTGTCGTCTTTGCGCCTCGTCGGCGGTAAGAAAACTGATGCCAAACTCTATGGCACGCAGCACATTACTTTTACCGTAGCCATTGGGAGCAATCAGTGCGTTTTGTTCCCCCACCTTCAAACTGGCACGCTCGATATTGGCAATGCCTTCTATTCTAAAACCTTCAATTCTCATATTCAAGTGATTATTTTTGCGTGAGTTCGTCATATAAACACTGCAAAAATACGCAAAACAACAAACTCACGCAAATAATTTTACATTTTCTCACAACTTATCACTTCTTGATGTCACGAAGAAAGAATTCCCATACGCTCTATAATTCGTCCCAAAACTTGAACCGCTGATAGTTGAAGTTAAGGGGGCTTTCCTTGTTTTTAGCCTATGATCAGTCGTTTAAATCCTGCCGTTGCGAAGGTCTCCAATTCGTTCTTGTCGTTCTCGAAGATGTAATACGCTTCCACGCCGTCCATGCTTTCGATGAGCGGCAACGATGGCTCCATGCCCATCACCATGCAGATGGAGGCTAAGGCGTCGGCCCAGACGGAGTTTTCGGCCATGACGGTGACGCTCAGCACGTTGTGCTCGACGGGATAGCCCGTCTTCGGGTCGATGCAATGGGAATAGCGACGGCCGTCGCGCTCCACATATTTCCGGGTGCTGCCGGAGGTCACCAAGCCCTTGTCGCGCAAGACGATGCGGGTTTGCACGATGCGTTCCGAATCCATGTTTTCGGCGGGTTTCTCGATGCCCACGATCCAAGGGCTGCCGTCGGGCTTGCCGCCACGCGCCATGATTTCGCCTCCCGTATCGACCAAATAGTTCTTGATGCCTCGGCTTTCCAAAAAAGCGGCGATGAGGTCGGAGGTGTAGCCTTGGGCTATCGCGTTGAAATCGAGTTTCATATCCGGGTTTGCCTTGACCACTTTCCCGTCTTCGATGCGGATTCTCCGGTAATCCACCAAGCGTTTCAGGCTGTCGATGAGCGCGGGCGTGATGCTGTCGCCGCTTTTGTAGCTGAAGCCCCAAGCGGCCACGATGGGCGAGACGGTGGGGTCGAAGTAGCCGTCTGACAATCGGGCGGCCTCTTGCGCGATGCGGAAGTTGTCGATGAAGATGGCGTCTAACGTAACATCCTCGTTCCGATTGACTTTTGAAATCACGGAGCTATCGACCCAAAGGTTGACCGACAAATCGACGGCGTGGAAGATTGAGTCGATTTCGCGCCGGAAATTGCGGCCTTGGTCGTCGAAATAGGTGACGGCATAATACGACCCTTGCGCCAAGCCCTGCAAGACAACCTTTTGCGGCTGCCGCGTACACGATGCCCATGGCAACACCATGCACATCATCCCAAAAACAAAACTTCCAATCTTTTTCATATCCAACCAAATAACTGAACAACTTAACAACTTAACAACTTAACAACTTAACAACTCCTAACTCCAAACTCCTAACTCCTAACTATAAACTAAACGTAGCGCTCCATTTGAAGGCAAAATTGTCCCAAACGTTGTCGAAGGCGTAAGGCCCATAACGATAGAACGCGCCCAACCCGACTTTCACCATTGGCAGGTTGAGCAGCCCTTTCACGACGAAGCCGCTCTCGAAATAGCCCTTCTCCATGGTCTTGAAATTCTTGTCGGGGAAGTCCTTCGCCCGCCTCATGTCGCCCCAGCCGATGTTGGTGGCCACGGTCAGCTCGGGCTGGAACCATTGCGACGTGGGTCTCCAGAGCATTCCGCTGAAGTTGTGGCTGAGGTAAAGGGCCACAAACCGGTCGCAGAAAAACACGTCGTTTTCGTTGCAGCCCATGGTGCTGAAGCTGCCTGGGGCGTATAGGCTTAGCGGCTCGTTGGAGCCCAAGATGTTGAAAGTCTCCATCACGGGGCAGCTTTTCGAGGCGTAGCCTAATTGAAGCACCACCTTGGCAACGCCCATGTAAGGCGTGTAGATGTTTTGCGTGGCTTCCAGTTGGACTCGGTCAAATTCGAATTGTCCGCCAAGCATGGGGAAGGAGTGTTCGTAGGAAATCCACACGATGGGATAAACCGTACCGAGCGACTGGAGGCCGTCGGGTCCGCTGATGAATTTCTCGTCGTATGCAAAACGGAGCTTGATCTCGGCATTGCTGAATCGGGCTTCTGAAAGCGAATCGGGAAGGACGTGGTAATAGTGCGCGATGTAGCGCTTTTGGATCGAGCTGAGGTTCAGGTAGGCCTTGAAATGCCGGGCAAAGCGTGTCGAGAATTGTAGCTCTGTCGCCTTTTTCCTGACGCTGACGTTCTCGTAGAAGTTGTATTTGTAGTCGTTTTCCGACAGCAGGAAACGGTCTTCCGAAAAGTCCCCAAATTTGCCTAAGGCATCCGATCTGTTGGTGAACCGAAGCCCAAGTTCGGTTTGCCGTTGCTTGTCGATCAGCCATTTAAGTCCGCCGCCATAGTCGAAATACTTGGCGCGGGTCCAGTAGCCGAAGAATCCGTTGAGGCGAAGATGTTGCGAAAAACGGTCGTTGGTGAAGGTGGCAAGTCCGAAATACCAGCCTCTCGAACGCGACAGGTTGATCATCTTGGCGAGGTCGAGGCTCAGCGGCCCGAAGGCAAGGGCCGATTCTGGCTTGTTGATGAGGTCGTAGGTCCAGCCTAACAAACGGAACAACAGGTTGTCGCTAATCGCAATCGAGTCGTAAATGCGGTAGATGGCATCGAGCTGTTCGGCAATCGAGTCGGGAACTTGGGAGGTGAGGATGGAGTCGGCAACGATGGCTTCGGGTTTCTCGCTTCCGCTGTTGTTTTGCGCAATCGCCGATTCCGCGCAAAAGGAAAGGAAAAGCGTTAGGAAACCCATGAGGAAGCCCGTGCTGCGAAACGACTTCATTTCTGGGTCTCAATTAGATAGATGACTTCATCGTCGCGTTTCATCATGTATTGCTCGCGGGCTATTTTCTCCATGGTGGCCGTGTCGTTCTGCAGCTTGTCCAAAAGTTCCTTGCTGGCGGAAATCTCGTTTCGGTAGAACTCAATCTGTCGTTGCTGGTCTTTCAGCTGTTTGTGGAGCCTGATTTGTTCAAAGAGGTTGAATTGGTCAACGAAAAGGAAAACGACCAAAAAAAACACGATGGCATAGACGTACCTGTTGTTGAGCTTGCTGAGAATTTTTCTGAATGTCATGGCGATTTGCTTTGCTTTCGACTTGCAAAGGTAATATTTTTCCTATTTTTGCGCTCGTAAATCCAAATTAAAATCTCATAAAATGAAAAAAGTTATCGCAACAAACAAGGCTCCGGGTGCCATCGGGCCTTACAGTCAGGCCCTTGAAGCCAACGGAATGCTGTTCATTTCGGGCCAGCTGCCCATCAATCCCGCCACGGGCGAAATGCCGGAAGGCGTCAGCGCACAGACCGAGCAAAGCATGAAGAACCTCGAAGCCATCCTCAACGAGGCGGGCTGCACCTTCGCCAATGTGGTGAAATCGACATGCTATCTGGCCGACATGAGCTATTTCGGCGAGATGAATGCCGTGTATGGCAAGTATTTCACGGGCGACTGCCCCGCTCGCGCCGCCTTCGCCGTGAAAGAGCTGCCCAAGAAGGCCTTGGTCGAAATCGAAATGATTGCTGCAAAATGAAAATCGTCTTTCTTGAGCCGTTAGGCTTGAAGGTTCAGCAAATCGAGACCGCTTGCGAAGGCCTGAAAAAGGCCGGCCACGAGGTGGTCATCTATCCCGACCGCAACGAAGACCCCGACGAGCTGAAACGCCGTGCCGAAGGCGCGGAGGTCATCGTCGAGAGCAACATCCCGCTGCGCAAGGACTTCCTCGACGCTTGCCCCAACTTGAAGATGCTCTCCATCGCCTTCACGGGCTTGGACCACATCGACATGGAGGAATGCCAGCGTCGCGGCATCATTGTGAAAAACGCGGCGGGCTACAGCACCGAGGCCGTGGCCGAATTAGCCATCGCCTTGATGATAGACCTTTATAGAAAAGTGCTTGAAAACGACACGATTACGCGCCAGTGCAACCGCAAAGGCATCATGCCTGGACGCGAGATTGGCGGCAAGACTGTCGGCATCGTCGGCATGGGTAACATCGGGCAGCGCGTGGCGCAGTTGGCGAATGCCTTCGGCTGCAAGGTGCTGGCATGGAACCGCACGCCGAAGCAAATCGACGGCGTGACCTTTGTTGACAAGGAAACCCTGCTGAAGCAATCCGACATCGTCACCTTGCACGTCGCCCTCAACGCCGACACCCGCGACTTCATCGCCGCGAAGGACATCGCCCTGATGAAGCCGACATCCTTATTGATTAATACGGCACGCGGTCCCGTGGTGAACGAGGCGGCCTTGGCCAACGCCTTGAAAGAAGGCAAGATAGCTGGCGCCGCCACCGATGTCTATGGCACCGAGCCGCCTTTGAAGCCTGACAATCCGCTGTTTGGCGCGCCCAACCTCATCATGTTGCCGCACATCGGCTTCGCCACCGAGGAGGCGTTCATTCTCCGCTTGGGCATCGTGGTTGACAACATCAAAAAAATCGTGGGGTGACCCACGATTTTTTTGTCAATCCAATTTCGGCCGATAGATCATGTCTGCCGTGACGAAGGCCTCCTTGAAGCGCGGCTTGATGCGGCGCAGGCATTTCTCGGCTTCCACGCGGTTGCGGAAATCGCCGGCCCGCAGGCGGAAATACGGCTCCGAATAGGTGAGGTAGATCGGGATGTCGGGGAAAGCGTTCTCAAACTGCCGTTTCACTTGCTCGGCGTGTTTCAAGGCCTCGTTGCCGATTTCCATGAAGATGTGGATGCGATAGCCACTGAACGAGCTGTCCAAGTCGTAAATCCGACGTTGTTTCGAGATGAGGCTTTCTATGCGGCTGTCTTGATGGATGTTCAACGAACCGCGGTTCTGCGCGAAAGCGGCTGTCGCCAAAATGACGGATATGAAAAGGAGGGCAAATCGTTTCATTTCAAGATGTGTTTGGACTGCAAAAATACAATTTTTTTGGATTTCCGACGAAAGTTGTATCTTTGCGGCCAAATCATGCCCATGAACAGCAACCTTGATGCCAGCGGAAGCCAATTGTCGAAGGCCGAGAAAGACCTCGAAAACGCCTTGCGCCCCGACATGTTTGAAAGTTTTGCCGGACAGAAGCAGGTCGTTGACAACCTGCGCGTTTTCGTAAAAGCCGCCGCCCAACGTGGCGAAGCCCTTGACCATACTTTGTTGTATGGCCCTCCTGGTTTGGGCAAGACCACCTTGTCGTATATCATTGCCCACGAGTTGGGCGTTGGCATGAAGATGACCTCTGGCCCTGTGCTCGACAAACCGGGCAACCTCGCTGGCCTGCTCACCAGCCTTGAGCCTAACGACGTGCTGTTCATTGACGAAATACATCGCCTCAGTCCCGTGGTGGAGGAGTATCTCTATTCCGCCATGGAGGACTTCCGCATCGACATCATGCTTGAGACGGGTCCGAGTGCGAGGAGCATCCAAATCACGCTCAATCCTTTCACTTTGATTGGCGCCACCACCCGTAGCGGCATGCTGACCGCGCCCTTGCGCGAGCGTTTTGGCATCAAGCAACGTTTGGAGTATTATGATGCCAAGACCTTGTCAAAGATCGTGAAACGCTCGGCAGGTATTTTGCGTGTGCCCATCGACGACACGGCGGCTTTTGAGATTGCGCGTCGCAGCCGTGGCACGCCGCGTATCGCCAACATGTTGCTGCGTCGCGTCCGCGACTTCGCCCAAATCCAAGGCGATGGCACGATTACTTTAGACATCGCTAAAGTCGGCTTGAAAGCCCTCAATGTGGACGACCACGGCCTCGACGACATGGACAACCGAATCCTCACCACCATCATCGACAAGTTCAAGGGCGGTCCCGTGGGCGTCAACACCATCGCGACGGCGGTGGGCGAAGATCCCGGCACCATCGAGGAGGTCTGCGAGCCGTTCCTTATCCAGGAAGGCTTCATCATGCGCACCCCTCGAGGCCGCGAGTGCACCGACTTGGCCTACAAGCACCTCGGCAAGACCCGCGTCAAGCCGACGGGCGAGATGAGCTTGTTTGATTAAGGATTAAGCTCATCCAAGGATTTGTCTTGTAGCAGAAAGTCGAATAGTCCCATTCTCAGGATTCCATTGTAATCATAATAAGGTGCGATGTCGTCTTTGACAAGGATAATCTTCTTGAACGAGTCGGAGATGTTCAGCAGCGATTTCTGTTCCTGTTCCGCTTTCTCTTCGTTGTCCATCCTGAATGCCGATTGGATATAGAACCTTTTGCTGCCTTGGTTGGCCACAAAGTCGATTTCGAGGCGTTTGCGGGTTGGCTTTCCCTCCTTGTCGCGTTCCATGGTTTCCACCATGCCCACATCGACATTGTAGCCTCTGCCTTTCAGTTCATTATATAGGATGTTCTCCATCAAGTGGTTTTCCTCCACTTGGCGGAAGCCAAGAATGCTGTTTCTCAGCCCCATGTCGCTGAAATAATACTTGGTCTCGGTGCCAATGTATTTCCGGCCTTTCACGTCGTAGCGCAGTGCCTCCGAAATCAAGAAGGCTTCTTCCAAGTACTTCAGGTATTTCGCCAAAGTCTCGCTGGTGATATGCTTTTTCTCCACGCTTTCAAAGGTCTTGGCGATTCTTGAGGGATTGGAGGGCGAGCCTATGGATGAGGATAGGATGCGGATGAAGGTCTTCAGCCCGTCGTCGTTTTTGATTTTGTTGCGTTCCACCAAATCAGCGAGGTAAACCGATTCCACCAAATTGCTGAGGTATTCGATTTTCTGTTGTCGTGTCTTTAGTGAAAGGATCTGAGGCAGCCCGCCAAACTCGTAGTATTCGCGCCATGCGGCCTCGCGACTTCCCTCGTAGCCTTCGAAAAATTCGCTGAAACTCAACGGTTGCAGATGGATTTCCTGTGACCGTCCCCGAAACTCAGTGACGATGTCGGTGGAAAGGAACCTTGAGTTGCTTCCGGTGACGTAGATGTCGCAGTTTGGCAAATGCATCAGGCTCAATAGTACGCTGACGAAGTTGTCCATCTGCTGCACTTCGTCGAGCAGGATGTAATAATTGCCATCGTCGGTTACCCGGCTTTTTACCAATTCGAGGAAAGACTTTGGATTTTTTAGGTATTCCTTGCTCAAGTCGTCAAACGAAATGTCGATGATGTGGTCTTTGGGAACATTCTGTCCGATGAGCCATTTATAGAAAAGATGCATCAGCAGCACCGACTTCCCGCAGCGGCGAATGCCCGTGATGGCCTTGATGAGGCCGTTGCCTTGACCGTCGATGAGTTGTTGTAAGTATAGTTTTCTTGGGAGTATCATAATCGAAATTTTTGTAATTTGTAACAGATTTTTCGGCTGCAAATATACGAAATATTCCGTTTATAATAGTTTCTAACCGAAAAATGTGTTATTTGTAACAGATTTTTCGGATATGGATGTTTTGATGCAAGCATACAAATGGCCGTTTCCTCCTGCAATAACCCGTAAATATACGCTGGGCTTTGCAAGTGCGAAAATTTAGTTGTAAATATTTGAATTACAATATCATAAATTCAATTTGTTCGGCAGTTTGAAGATTTTTTGTTCGGCAGTTTGGAGATTTTTTGTTCGGCAGTTTGGAGAAACGCCATTCGAGCCATGACGACAGAAACTTGCCGGCACGATAAGTTCGTAACCTAAATTTCCGTACTTTTGCAGTTTCTTTCAAAAAACAGCAAAACCAAAGCTTTTGATATGGACTATAACTTTACCGAAATCGAGAAGAAGTGGCAGCAATACTGGCGCGACAACAAAATCTATAAGGTTGACATCGACCACAACAAGCCCAAGTTCTATGTCTTGGACATGTTCCCTTATCCTTCGGGCGCGGGTCTGCATGTGGGCCACCCGTTGGGCTATATCGCCTCCGACATCTATGCGCGTTACAAGCGTTTGAAAGGCTTCAACGTGCTGCACCCGATGGGCTACGATGCCTACGGCCTGCCCGCCGAGCAATATGCCATCCAGACGGGCACGCACCCCGCCGTGACGACAGAGAAGAACATCGACCGCTACCGCGAGCAGATGGACAAAATCGGTTTCAGCTACGACTGGGACCGCGAGGTGCGCACCAGCGACCCGCATTACTACAAATGGACGCAATGGACTTTCATCCAGTTGTTTAACTCGTATTATTGCAACGGCTGCAAGAAAGCCCAACCCATCAAGAACCTGATTGCCTACTTTGAGCAGCACGGCACCGAAGGCCTCGATGTGGCCCAAAGCAAGCCTTTGCAGTTCACCGCCGCCGAATGGAAGTCGATGGGCGAGAAGCAGCAGCAAGAGGTGCTGATGAACTACCGCTTGGCCTACCAAGCCGAGGCCATGGTGAACTGGTGTCCGGGCTTGGGTACGGTGCTTGCCAACGACGAGGTGGCCGACGGCCTCTCGGTGCGCGGCGGCTTCCCCGTCGAGCGCAAGGCCATGAAACAGTGGCTGCTGCGCATCACGGCCTACGCCGACCGGCTTCTTGAAGGCCTTGAGACCGTCGATTGGAGCGAGTCGGTGAAGGACCTGCAACGCAACTGGATCGGCAAGTCGATGGGGGCTTCAGTCATCTTCAAGGTGGAAGGCAAAGACATTGACCTTGAGGTATTTACCACCCGTGCGGATACTTTGTTCGGCACGACCTTCATGGTGCTGGCGCCGGAGCATGAGTTGGTGAGGGAAATCACCACACCCGAGCAACGCGCCGAGGTGGAGGACTACATCGCCCGCACCAAGAACCGCAGCGAGCGCGAGCGCATGGCCGAGGTGCGCAAGGTGAGCGGTGCCTTCACGGGTGCCTATGGCATCAACCCCATCACAGGGGCCAAGTTGCCCATCTGGATTGCCGACTACGTCTTGATGGGCTACGGCACGGGTGCCATCATGGCCGTGCCTGCCCACGACAGCCGCGACTTCGCCTTCGCCCGTCATTTCAGCTTGCCCATCATCCAAGTGGTGAAGAAACCCGGTACCGAGCCGACCGACCCCGCCACATGGGAGGAGAGCTTCGACGCCAAGGACGGCGAACTTGTCAATTCGGGCTTCCTCAACGGCCTGACGGTGAAGAAAGCCATCGAGCGCATGATTGAGGAGTTGGAGAAATTGGGTGTCGGTACGGGAAAGACCAACTACCGCCTGCGCGACGCCATCTTCAGCCGCCAGCGTTACTGGGGCGAGCCGTTCCCGATTTACTACAAGGACGGGATGCCTTATGCCATGGACGAGAGCAAGCTGCCGCTCGAGCTGCCCAGCATCGACGAATACAAGCCCACCGAGACGGGCGAGCCGCCTTTGGCCCGCGCCAAGAACTGGGTCACGGAGGAAGGCTATCCCATCGAGACCAACACCATGCCGGGCTTCGCCGGTTCGAGCGGCTACTATTTCCGCTACGAAGACCCGACCAACGAAAACGAATACTTCAGCCGCGAAGCCAACGACTATTGGCAGAACGTGGACCTTTATATCGGTGGTGCCGAACACGCCACCGGCCACCTGATTTACAGCCGCTTCTGGTGCAAGTTCCTCTACGATATCGGTTTGGCCTGCAAGGACGAGCCGTTCCAGCGGATGATCAACCAAGGCATGATACAGGGGCGTTCCAGCTTCGCCTATCGCGTCAACATGGAGAAAATGTGCGAGTATGACGTTTGGAACATCCTCAAGGACAAGCGTTTGGGCGTTGAGTTCGTCAAAGGCTACAAGGACGGTCGCCGCCAGTTCGACTTCTTCTGTCCCGAAAAGGGCATCCTCATCGAAATCAACCGCATGGGCAACCTCGAAAAGGTGGCCGAGCCGTGGGAGGAATACGCCGCATCGAAGGGCTACAAGCTGCTGATGGTGCCGATTGTCGATGTGGTGAACGACTACGAGAAGGGGACGCACTTCGTAGAGCAGAGAATCAAGGACTTGGTTGCGGGCAAGGACGTTCCCGCTTTCGTTGATGGCGAGGCTTACAAAGGAGGCCCGATTTTCATCTCCAAGAACCGTCCCGGTCGCGAGGAGTTCAGCGACCCGATCCATGTGGATATTAATATGGTGCGCAACGACATCCTCGACGTGGAGGCCTTCCGCCAATGGCGCGACGACCTGAAAGGCGCGAAGTTCATCTTCGAGAAGGACAAGGACGGCAACGATATTTTCGTGTGCGGCAACGAGATTGAGAAGATGTCGAAGTCGAAATACAACGTGCAGAACCCCGACGACCTTGTGGAGAAATACGGCGCCGACACGCTGCGCCTCTATGAGATGTTCCTCGGCCCGCTCGAACAGTCGAAGCCGTGGGACACGCAAGGCATCGAGGGCACGTTCCGCTTCGTGCGCAAGTTTTGGCGTTTGTACCACAACGAGAACAACGAGTTCTGCGTCAGCGACGAGCCGGCCACAGCGCCTGAGCTGAAGAGCTTGCACAAGCTCATCAAGAAGGAGGAGGACGGCATCGAGAGCATTTCGTTCAACACCGTGGTTTCGGCCTTCATGATTTGCGTCAACGAACTCGCCGACATGAAATGCAACAAGCGCGAAATCCTTGATCCGCTGTGCGTTATGATTTCGCCCTACGCGCCTCATATCGCCGAAGAGCTTTGGCATCTCTTAGGCCACGACACATCGGTTGTGACCGCCGCTTTCCCCGTTTACGACGAGAGCAAGACGGTGGAGAACAGTTTCAGCTACCCCGTGAGCTTCAACGGCAAGATGCGCTTCTCGATGGAACTACCCGTCACGATGGGTGCCGACGAGGTGCAGGCCGCCGTGCTTGCCGCCCCCGAAGCCGCCAAGTGGCTCGAAGGCAAACAGGTGCGCAAGGTCATCTATGTGCCGAAGAAGATTGTGAACATCGTGGTGGGCTGAGGATGAAACGCATCGCTTCCATAACGGTTTTCCTGTGCCTCACTATGGTTGCGATGGGGAGTGCCTTGCCCGACAGTTTGGTGGCCTTGCAGTCGGTCATCGAGCCGCTGCTCGACAGTCAGTCGGTCGATGAAGCAGAGCCGTATATCATTGATTTCCTTGAGATTTCAAAAGAGGTCAAAGACCCTTATTACAAGGCCTTTGGCGAGTTTTGCATGGGCCATTTGGAGAACCGGCAGAACCATTTCAAGGAGACCTGCCTGCACCTGATGGAAGCCAAGGACGAGCTTCAGCGCTTGCGCCGCAACGACGACGTGAACCGGTTGGAAGTCAGGATTGACTTGGCGCTTGGGGCTTGCTATCTCTCGAAGGAGATGTATTCGCAGGCTTACGAGTGCTTCATGGACGGCGTCAAGCTGAATCAGGAGACGGTGAACGACCCGCATTTGCAGTTCTACTTGGACAACAACCTGCTCGTGCTGATGATGGACACTAACGGCGACGGCGACATTATCTCGTTGGGAGAGAGGCTATTGTCGAACGTGCAGACCGACCAGAACCGCTATTACGCCTACGCCAACATCGGGGTGTGCCATTTCACGAAGGAGGCTTACGACGTTGCGCTTTGCTATTTCGACACCGCTTTCACCTATTGCCATTCGTCGATTGAAAAGGCCACGATCCTGAACTATCGGGCGCAAACGCAATATGCCTTGAATCAGTTCGATGAGGCTGTCGTAGTCTGCGACTCCGTGCTTCGTTTTTTAGGAGTCGAGGACAACGAAATCCGTCCTAGGACTTTGATTCTGAAAGGTGTGATTCTGGCAGAAATGCAAAAGAACGACTCGGCACTGCGTTATATTGACGAGGGCATCGACATTGCGCGGAAGGCCGGCTTTTTGGCGACGGAAAACATGGGGCTGCGGAACAAGTGCGACTTGCTGCTTTCCTTGAAGCGTTATGAGGATTACGCCAACGCCTCGGTTCAATATGCCGCCGTCAACGACAACGTGAACCGGCTTAACGACATCACGCGGCTGAGGCAGTTGGAGGCGCAGCACGACTTGGAGATGGTCAAGTTGGAGATGGCGCAGGCACAGAAGATGAAAGAAATTGACAACCAACGCTTTAGGTTGATTACGGGCTTCGTGATTTTGGTCTTGGTGGCCGTGATTGCCATCGTGCTACTGTTGCTCAACAGGAAAAGCATCCTTTTGAAAAACAAGAAGATACAAGAGGAAGTGATGGCCAAGGAACTCGACTTGCGGAAGCGCGAGATGACCGCCAACGCCTTGGTGCAGGTGGAACGGCAGGAGATGCTGACCGACATGATCGACAAGCTCAAGGCCATCGCCGACGACAAAAGCGCCATGCAGAGCAACGTCAGGGAGGTGATTAAGACGTTTGAGGAATACCGCAACGCCGCAACGCCGGAGGATTTCGAGTATTACTTCACCCAAACCCATCCCGACTTCTACAGCAACCTCCGCGCCGATTTCCCCAACCTCACCGCCAACGAACTGCGCCTGTGCGCCTTCTTGAAGTTGAACCTCACCACCAAGGACATCGCCTCCATCTGCCGCATCAGTCCCGAGAGCGCGATGGTGGCACGCTCACGCCTGCGCAAGAAACTCCATCTCGTCGGTTCCGATGAGGATTTGAACTCGTTTCTGTCAAAGTATTGAAATATAAATAATTACAATTTTTTCAGCTTTGTTGTTATGGTGTTGTTATGTAGATTTTTTGTCTTGTTATGAACGTGTTATGACAGTTTGTTGACACCTTAATTAATAATATGCCGAATTTTGCAGCGTCAAAATGAACGACACAAGCAATAAACAAATCAATCACAAAATAACAAGCATCATGAAAAAAGTATTCACCATCGTTCTTCTTCTCGCGTTCGCATCCTATTTGCGGGCGGAGGAAGTCATCATCGGAAGCGGCACGCAGACCTCTTCCAACCTGCCAACCAACACTTTCACCACAAGCCTGACGCAACAGATCTTCACGGCAAGCGAAATCAACCATGAGGCCGGTGCCATCAACGCCATCAGCTTCTATGCTGCCACGGGCGAGAGCACAAGCCGACAGATCTCGCTGTTCATGGACAACACCACGGCTTCGTCATTCGGCTCGCAAACCATCCCGGTATCGGGTTCAAGGGTGTTCCACGGCTATTGGGACCTCGCTACTGGCGAAGGTTGGTACACCATCGTTTTCGACGACAATTTCCAATACGACGGCACGAGCAACATCCTCGTGACCTTCAACGACTACGGCACCGACATGACTTGGTCGCCGCGCAACTTCCGCGTGTATGACACCGGCTCGAACCGTGCCATTTACGCCCATAGCGACGGGTTTTTCTTCTCGGTTTCGGAGCCTAACGACGGCACGGCCATCAGCCAGAACAACCAAGTGAAGCTGCACTTCCTTGACGGCACCACCATCGTTTCCGACCCTTCGCCGATTGCCATGGGCGAGCGTCCCATAGGCGCGTGGATGCGTCCGATTCCGTTCACGCTTACGAATATGGGTGAGGATTGCACCGTCACCGATATGAGCGTCACGGGCGACTTCTTCACCTTGATCGATGTCGAAGTGCCGTTTGAGTTTGCCTTGAACGAAAGCCGCACTTTCAGCATCACCACGGGCAGTTCTTCTGCCGGACAAAAGAATGAGAATGTGGTGGTTACCTTCACCGGTGGCCAAGCCAATATTCCCGTGACCGCGACGGCCTACACGCCCGTTTCGCCCGACGTGTGGGAAATGGCGCAAGTGGTCAGCTTTAGCGGCAATACATACACTAACACGCCGTCGTACAGCAACTTGAAGGACAACTACCTGCTCCCCGGCTCTGCCACCGACGGCAAGGACGCGGTTTACAAGGTGGTTCTCAACGAGGATGTCCTGCTCAGCGCGAGTGTCAGCGGCACCAACGGAAAGGTGGCCTTGTATGAGGAAGGTTTCGGGGGCGTTGGCGGCCCTTCCACCGACAACAACTATACGGGTCCCATCGCCAATGCGGGTTGCCCGACTTCGTGCTCATTCGACTGGGACACAGGCGATTTGCAAGGCTGGACGCTCATCGATGCCGATGGCGACGGATACAACTGGGAGAACCGCAACGGCTATCTCGCCTCCGATTCCTACTACCATACGGGGAATAACTGGCATTCGCTCACGCCCGACAATTTCGTCATTTCTCCGGAAAAATACACCATCTCGGCCACCTCGGTCTTGCACTACAACATCGGCTGCACTTCCGATGAGTTCCTTGAGCATTATGGCGTTTTCGTCTCGACGGGAAGCAACACCAATCCCAACGACTTCATGCTGGTGTTTGAGGAACAGATTGACAACTACGGTTTCGAGGAGCGGACGCTGAGCTTGGAAAGCTACGCCGGCCTCGACGTTTACATCGCGTTCCGCCACTACGACGTGGAGAACGAATGGACGGTCGTCCTCGACGACGTTTCGTTGACATCGGGTCGCGAAACGAGGAGCACAAACAACTTTACGGACATGACCGTGGCCGCCGGCACCTATTATCTTGCCGCCTCAGCCACGGCTTCCTTCTCGGTGAGCCTCCAGAAGTCGGCCATCCCCGTTCCCGTGGCGGCCACCAACCCCACGCCGAGCAACAACGCCATCGACGTGGAACCCAACCTGAGCCTGCGTTGGTCGTTGGGACAATACACCACCGAGTACCAACTGAAGTTCGGCACGACGAATCCCCCGCAAGAGGTGCTGCAAGACTGGACCGGCGACCTCGACGAGATTTTCGCCGTCTTCAACTTGGTGGACAACACAAGGTATTATTGGCAAGTCAACGAGCGGAACACGACCGGCACGACGCAAGGCGACGTTTGGTCGTTCACCACGCCTTTGCATGTCCCCGTTTTGGAAGTCACCAATGCCTATCTCTATCCCAACGAAAGCACTACGCTGCAATGGAACGTCTATAAGCAAGGCGACCGCGCCATCACGGGCTACAAGGTGCTTAAGGACGGCCAGCAGATCGGCGAAACGAGTGAGACTTCTTATCTGGTTGAGAATCTGGGTTATAACATCAATGGTTACAAGTTTACGGTGGTGGCCGTCTATGAGGAAGGCGAGTCGCATCCCTCGAACGAGGTGACGGTGAAGGTGACGGGCAACGGCAACGTCAGCGGCGTGGTGTATGGCACCAACGGCACGACGCCCATGCCCAACGCAACTGTCACGGTGCTTGGCGTCGACGAACACGGCGCGGAACGCAATTACCAGTTCACCACCAACGGCAGCGGCCAGTTCTCAGGCGCATTGCTCGCCGGTCGCTACAGGGCCTATGCCAGCGCAAACGGTTGCCGCGATTCCTACAACGAAGGCCCCATCGTGGTCGCCTACCAAGGCACGGCTTCGGGAGTCAGCATCGTGATGCACACCCAGACGCAAAGCGTAGCGAACGTCCAAGCCGTGGAAATCAGCAACAACGCCGTCAAGGTGACTTGGGATGCCGTCAACGACCCGAACTATAACGTGCAGTATTACAATGTGTATCGCAGGCACAATGGCAACGTGGAGACCATCGCCACGAAGGTCACCGCCACGCAATTCATCGACACCGATTGGGGCACCAATTTCACCGACGAGTTCGAATGGGGCGTGAACTGCGTCTTCGAAGGCGGCTACTCGCAGAATATCGCCTACGCCTACGCCCACTATGGCAACGGCTTCCCCGAAGGCTACCATTATTACGACCTGCAAACGCCCTTGAAGACCGCGACCTATCTCGGCGACGAGCACGAGATCTATGCGGGCGACGTGGCCGCCGACGGCTATCTCTACGGCACCTACGCCGACGTGGCTTTGGGCATCTGCCAGACCTTGTACCTCTATAAGATCGACTTGGAAACGGGCACCATCCTGTGGGAACAAGACATCTTCGTTGACCATGTGTCGCAACTCATCACCGGCATGGCCTACGACCTCAGCACCGACCAGATGTTCTGCATCGACCTCACCGGCCAACTCACCGTGATGAACCTGACCAACGGCCAGCAGACCGTCAAAGGCAACTTCGGAATGGTCGCGATGGGACTGGCATCCACCTACGACGGACGGCTCTACATCATCGACCAGGAAGGCGACATCTACGAACTCGACAAGAACAACGCCGCACCCACATACATCGCCTCGACGGGCAAGTTAGCGCCTTACCTGCAATCGGTCTATGTGAGCCGCGTGACCAACAAGACCTATTGGCACCAATGCGCCGGCGACTATGGCATGGGCTTCTACGAGCTGAATCTTGCCACGGGCGATACGAAATACGTCTGCGAGTCGGGACAGATGAACGTCCTCGTCCTGCCGAGCATCATGCCCGCCCCTGAGTCGGCAATCGCTTGGTCGGACGTGATGGTTGACATCGAGGAAACCGAAACCACCGCTGTCGCTCTCTATCCTAACCCCACCAACGGCGAGGTATTCGTCCAAGCCGAGGGCTTGCGCCGCGTGAGCGTTTGCAACCTGCAAGGCCAAGTGCTTTACGATGCCGCGATGCAAACCGACGCCGTGACGCTGGATTTGTCGCGCTACGATGCGGGTCTCTATTTGGTGCGCGTCACCACCGGCGAGGGTGTCAGCACGCGCCGCGTGGCCGTGGTGCGTTGATGGCCGCTTGTTTGGAAACAAATCTGGCACAAATCCAATACAAATACATGTTTTGGGTCTGTGCCAGATTTTTTCATTCCTTAATCCACTTCCCCGTTTCCGCAAGGGTCGTTGAGCCTGTCGAAACGCCCGTGTAAACCTTCCAAACATACGTCCCTTTCGCCCAATCACTGGCCTCAATCGCCGTCATGTTCTCCGTGAGGGCCTGGCTGTGGACGAGCCTGCCGTTCAAGTCATACACCTCCACGCGGGCATTCTTCAAAGCTGTGCGGATGTTCAGCACATCCTTCCCTGGATTGGGATAGGCCGTGGCCACCGCAAAACCATGCGAATGGGCTTCATCCACATTCAGAAAGTCAGAAATGGTAACTTTGTAAACACAACGTTCCGCCTCCCCTGTAACCTCGTTTCCTCCATCGGTGCTTACGAGACACCCCCCGTTAGGGCATGCAACGAGGTACAATGGTGTCTGTTTCCGTTCCGGATGTACGAAGTACAGTTCTCCTTTTTTGTTCAGATTCGCATCCAAATGTACAATATATAGGTCTCCCCATATCATTCCGTCTATGCTTCCAACCATAAAGACATCATCCTCTGAACCAAAATCAATGGTATGTTTTTCCCCTGCCATATCTGTTGTATTGGTATGGAAGCCCCAATCATATTTCAACTGAACCATATTCTCATCATATACGCTCATCACAATATCATTATAGATTTCCGGATTACCACCAAATGCCGGCATTGAGCAATGACTGATGAGATACGCCATGCCACTAAAAGGATTGACCCGAATGTCTGAATAACTATTGGCACACAGTGTCGGGTATGACACCACATCTACTTTAGTAATGGTGTCGATAACATTCAAATCAGGGCCAAAGCAGTAGCAGTCGTAATAGACCGAGTTGGGGTCGAGGCTCCTCGTGACGATGCGGCATCCCACCGAATCGAGTGAAGGAATAAGATTATGCTGATAGTATTCTTGTGGATGTCTCCCAATAGTGTTATTAAACAACACTTCGCCATAGGCTCCGAATCTTATGACGCGGATACTATCTTGACTGGTATTATACGACAGAATCGCTCCACCATCTTTGTTGACAATCACATTTGTGGATTTCCTTCCATGTATCACTGAAGGATAGTCAAGTCCATACCAATTGTAATCGAAAAAGTCTAGTTCCAGGTCGTCATTGATGTTTATCTTATGGAAAGTCACGGTATCACTTTCTCTAATTTTTGATACATAATACAAACTCGTGACCCCACTCTTATCCTGAATCAGTTCCGCCTCATAGACCGTCATCTCGGTCATTTCTTCTTCTGTCCATATTTTTACTGACGATAGAAGTTCCCCGTTCTCACGAATTTTGTCAATGTAAAACAGAGACGGCTCGTTGGATTTTATTGTTGAGGAAAAGCAGATTATCTCATCTTCAGAACTATAGACCATTCCTACAACGTACTTTTCTGACATAAAGATTTCGTCAAGACTATTGATTTCCTGGGAGAAAGAAGTCGGATTGATTAACAATAGAGTTATTATCACCAACAAAAACTTTATGGTTATCATATTGTATTGATTTTGTGTGTTTTCACGGAGAAACGCCGTAACGCTTCTCCGTGAAAAACCCAATATGTTTAAACTTCTTCATCAATTGGCACAGGATAAATCCCATTATCATGCCTCCATCCTCGTGTTGCAAAAAACTTATACACGGTATGACCAATATCCCAACCACTTCCGATAATAAACACTTTCCAATCCTCAACAAGAGTCCGATAATACCCAAAGTATCCGAAAGGATTGGTAACCATATTCTCAGTGTGTGTGGCTTGAAGAATTTCCTCATAATACATGTTCATGTCTTCCCATGGAATACAATAGGTCTGTACTTCGTCCCATGTCAAGCCAGAGGCGAAAAACGGCCATGTTGAGTTGGCATTTCCTGGATAAGTCGCAACTACAGTGGGTTCTACAATAAAGTAAGGATGACAGCCATAGCAAGGGACATTGTCGGCCCAGTGAATCGTGTCATAATGTCCAATTGCCATAGTGAGGATATCTGCGGCATCAAAACCAACATTGGTGCCCATACATTTACCTTTGTCCATTCCCCAAATCCATTCATCCCATTCACCGAAAGGACCGGCATACCAAGGCGAAGAAGGAGGTGTTGAGGTTCCCACAGCGTTGTCCCCGCTGTTACTACCCGTGTTCATCAGTATAACTAAATCATCACCACCATTTTTGGTCGTGCCGTTTTCAATGCTCATCATGACAAACTGTAGTGTTTTGCCCTCCATATCGATGGACTTGTATTGTTCGCGCACAGCAGCCACGGCGTTGCCGTAGGTCGTCATTAAGTCAGAATAGGCAATCTGACCTTCCTCGTCAGTTTTGGGCATAGCTACGCGAACAGTGTCCATGCGCATGTTGGATAACAATTCATGGGAAAAGCCATGACAATAGTTCATCACTGTTTCCATGTACCAACGGGCATCTTCTGGACAAACAGGTTCTCCCTCGGCTTTCATACCTTGTTTCATCGCGTCATAATCCGCAAGGAAATCAAGCACTTTCTGTTCCTCGGGTGACATGTTTTGTTCCGTCTGAACAACACCATCTTTCATTTGTGCGCTCTCTTCTTTCTTGCAGCCTACCATAATGGCCGCAACCGTTGCAACAACCATTATTGCAGCAACCAAAGTCTTAGTAAATCTTTTCATTTTAGATTCTCCTTTTACTTTTAGTTTGCTTGTAAATCAGTTAATTAGTTATCTTGTGTTTAATCCAAGTATCATCTTTTTTCTTATTTAATGCTTCATTCTGAATGAAAATCTGAGGTTATTCCTTAATCCACTTCCCCGTTTCCACAAGGGTCGTTGAGCCTGTCGAAACGCCCGTAAATACTTTCCAAACATAAACCCCTTCAGCCCAACCCCCAGCCTCAATCGCCGTCACGTTTTCCGTGAGGGTCTGGCTGTGGATAAGCCTGCCGTTCAAGTCATACACCTCCACGCGGGCATTCTTCAAAGCTGTGCGGATGTTCAGCACATCCTTCCCTGGATTGGGGTAAGCCGTGGCCACCGCAAAACCATGCGAATGCGCTTCCTCAACATCCAACAAATCAGAAATAGTGACTTTGTAAACAATAGCCTTGAGTTCTCCTGTCTCATTATTAAAAGTGTAACATGACACAAGGCAGCCCCCATCAGGAAAAGCCATCAAGGTAATGGGCAATTGCGCCAGCTTGGGATGTACAAAACGAATCTCACCCAACTTGTTCAAATTCTCGTCTAAACAGGCAATGTATGGATTGGTCATTACATCCATAACCCCTGCCACATACACCCTGTTTTCCGAATCGAAATCCAATGTATGCTCTCCTCCCCCCATATCCGCATACGGAGAAATCATCCCCCATGTATAATCCATTTGATTCATGTCCTGATCAAACATGCTCATGATGATGTTCTGGCCATCATCGGAATGGACCGGGTCGATAAAGCTGGAAATAGAATAAGTTCTACCAGTGCTGGGATTGAAATGATAGTCGGTGTAAGAACTACAATAAATGGGTCTAGAAACGGCGTCCACATCATCCACTCGGTTCACGAGATTCAGAGAAGAATCGAATGTATAGCAACCATAAACGCAAAAGGCAGAGGTGTCCGTGCGCCACTTGACAATATGGATTCCCATGGAATCAGAAGTGGGTATGCAGCCATGATAGTTCACCTGTTGCGGATGGCGTTTCATTGAGCGTTCAGCCGCCACCTCTCCGGCAGCGTCGAACCTTACAATGCGAATGCTGTCTTGTATCGTACTGTAAGAGAGGAAGCACCCTCCGTCTTTATTGACAAGCACATGAACTTCCTTCGAGTCTCCTACCGTCTCAGGACAATCAAACCCGTACCAATCATAGTGTTCAAAAACTGGTATCATGTCGTCCCCAATGGTCACTTTATGGAACGTGGCTGTGTCACCGTCAAGTTGTTTTTCCAGATAATAGACAAGCGTTTGTCCCTTTTTGTTGGTGAACATTTCAAAATCGAGGATGGCTTCGTTTCTTGGCCAAAGCAAAATGGAATCCAGCAACAATCCATCATCATTATACTTTTTGATGGCAATGCCTTGCATGGACGAAGTCAAGGCAGTAATCTCATTGTCGGATGAATGGGTCATCAGCACCACCAAATCATCCGAAACGACGAACTCTTCAAGTTCAAAAACTTCCTGCGCTTGCATCGTCGCCCCTCCCGCCGTCAGCAGGAGCGCAAGCAGGGCGTAAAGTCTGACGTTTTTCATTTTTACTGAGGTTTAAATTGTTTCGGGAGCAAAATTATATCAAAATTCCTCAGAAAAGACAAACAGAAAGGCCAAGTACAGATTTTTTTCAATAACGACTATTGAAAACCAACAAGTTAATCTGTTTCGATTACAGATTTTTTTTCGTCCAAAAGTGGTGACATCGGGAGAAGAATTAGGATAAAATAGATTCTGGCGACATCTCCATTTTCGAGAAGGCGAAGAGTTTCTTCCCCAAATCTTTCAACGAGGCACCGATATGATAAACCGTATTGTCGATGATCAGGAACCGGTCGTGGATGTCGGCTCTTTCTTCCACTTCGATTTGAGGATACTGGCGTTCGTTTGCCTTCCGTTTGAACCTGTGCAATTTTTGCACATGTTGAAGCAACTTCCAATTCTCTGGTCTTGTAAACATTGCCAATGTGCTTTACAATAACAGTTCTGTCAACACTATATAGCGAAGCAATCTGCGCCTGCGTAAGCCAAACGGTCTCGGCCTCGATGCGCACCTCCAGCTCAATGCTGTTGTCGGGTTGGTACAGTATGATTTCTCCTTTATCCATGTCCTTTAGGTTTGATGGGGCAAAATTAGGGATAAAAGAGACGCAAACCAAGAACCTAATGCAAAAAGGATAGTTATTCCTTAATCCATTTCCCGCATTCCGCTTCTTTGCTACTGGCCATCACTTTCCAAACATATCGTCATTAGTTTATTTTGTACTGCTACTGTTAGTTTGTTTTGCTTTATCAGCATTAGTTTTTGGCGTTGCAAAGATACAAAAACAATTCAATATCAACCCAAAACCGTCGAAATCGGGTCGTTGCCGGCGGCTTTTTTGAGGTTGGAGCGGTATTTCATCACCGTGTTTTCGCTCAAGCCGAGCAGCGTGGCCTCCTCCTTGATGCGGAAGCCCAAGAAATTGAGCACGGCCACCGTACATTCGTTTTCGTTGAGGTCGGGACAGGCCGTTTTCAGCTTGCCCAAGGCCTTGGGGTAGGTGGCCTCAAACTCGGCCACGATTTGGCGCAGCCTGTCTTGCTCGTCCGACCTGTAGATGGCGTTCACGCGCTTGAGCAGTGTTTCCAATGCGTGCTGCGAGGCTTTGTCCAAGTCCGACTGCAACTGGTGTTGCGCCTCCTTGACGCGCAGCACTTCGATTTCCTTGTTCTTGCGGTAGCGGTTGACGAACAGCCACAACAGCAGCAAGGCGATGGCCAACGTCGCAATCAGCAAGTAGAGTTTCAGTCGGTTGGTTTGGTGTTCGCTCTCAATGCGTTGCAGTTCCATTTGGCGGTCGTATTCGTCCTTCACCTCGGCCAAGGCTTTCTGCTCTGCGCCGTTGTCGTCGGGCAGGTTCAACAACATGTCGGCAATGCGGGCTGTGTTTTCCTCGTCGCCCAACGACTTATAGGAATTGTAAAGGTTCTTCAGCAGAAATTTTGAGGGTGGGCTTCCCCCGGCCTCCATGACCAATTCGCCATAATAGACACAAGAGTCGTGTTGCTGCAACAGATTGAAAGCCCGTGATATAGTTCCGTATGTATCAATACGATAATAATTTAACATCCTATCATTGATGGTATCCGTTAGTCGAAAGGCTTCGCGACATTCTCCCAAAGATTGTTGGAGCAATCCCAAGCGTTCTTCCTCATCGGCATATTGTCCCATGTCATGCCGATACAAGCAATGTTCTGCAACACCAATGTGATAATAGGCACATTCCGCAACATTGCCGATGGCTTTGGCCGACTCGTACCCTTTTTGGAGATAATATAGGCTGCTGTCATGTTCATTAATCAGCGTGTAGGCATGGCTGAGCATATAAGCCGAGGCCAAGTGTAAACGGTAAAGTTGTTTCGTTTCGTAAAATTGTTCCGAGATTTTCAGGTGCTTGAGGCCATCCTCTTTATATCCGCTTCCGAGATAGGACATACCTAACCGCTGGTGGATGGCGTATTTCAGGCGATCGATGATGTACTGCTCGTCGGTAGGCTCTTCGGAATAAAGCACCAACCGCTCGTCCACATGCTTGCACTTCTCGATGGTTTGCAAGGCTTTTTGTCGGTAGTCCATCCGGTCGGGGAGCGGGTTTTTCCAGCCTTTTTGCCAGTAGGTCATGGCCTCGTGGTATTTATCGTCGCTTCCCGAATAGTAGCTCTCGGCCTCGTCGATAAGCGAGTCGATTACGGTTTGGTCCATGTAGAGCATGGCCATCGTCCTTGCCTTCAGGATGCAATAATGCGCCTGTTCGTTCCTCGAAAGCACAGAAACGTCCAATGTGTCAAGGATTTGGAAGGCACTGTCGGGCTTCCTTTGGTAAAAGCCTTCCACGCGATAGAGCATGTCCTCCTCGGGCGGAGGCGGCATGTTGTGGTTGGCGCACGAGGCCAACAGCGCGGCGGCGATGACCATGATGATATAGGTGAGATGTTTCATTTTTTCTGTGTGTTGGGTTAAGTGTTTTCGGGGACAAATAAGCAATTCCGCAAATCGGGTGGCGACTACTTTTTCCGCATCTCAAACACCACCGCGTGGGGCATCTCGAAGCGGTTCGGGAAGTCGATGCGATAGCGACCGTCGGCCTCTCTGCTTAGCGAGGCTTTTTGCTTGCTGCCCAACACCTTGATTCTCCCAGTCTTCAGCATCGTCGGTGCTTCAAACCAATAGGTGTCCGGTACCGGGCTTTCCTGCTCGTCCAAGAGGAAAATCGCATACACTTTGTCGCCTTTCTGCGTGAAGCGGAACTTGCCGTAGGTGAATGGATAAATCGGCCTTGTGCCATAGATGGCCTCGCCGTTCACCTGCATCCAGTCGCCGATTTCCTTCATGCGGAGCAAGGCCGTGTCGGGCAGGTTGCCGTCGGCGTCGGGACCCACGTTGAGAAGGAAGTTGCCGCCCTTGGCCACGATGTCGCACAAGAGGTGGATGAGCTTGTTGGTGCTTTTGTAGTGGTCGGTGGAGACGTATGACCACGAGTCGCCCATCGACATGCAGGTCTCCCAAGGGTAGGGCAGGAGCGAGTCGGGCACTTGCTGCTCGGGCGTTTGGTAGTTCTCGTATTTGCCGCCCACCGAGCGGTCCACAATAATCAAGTCGGGGTTGTTCTCTCTTGCGATGGCGGCCACCGTGGGCATGTCGATGTCCTGAATGTAGCCTTGGCAGCCGAGCCACGGGCGCGTCTCGTCGTTAACGCTCCACTCGGGGCGCACCCAGCCGCCGTCGAGCCACAGGATGTCGATGTCGCCGTAGTTGTGGGTGAGTTCGCGTATCTGTCTGTGGGTGAACTGTTTGTATTTCTCGAAACGCTCGGGATGGCTCTGCGGGTCGTAGTTCACGTTGCGGTCGGGCGTGGCCCATTCGTGCGCCCAGTAGTCGTCGCAGTGCCAGTCGGGTTTCGAGAAGTAAAGCCCTGTCCAGAAGCCCTTTTCGCGGAAGGCGTTAACCACTTCGCCGGTGATGTCGGCCTTAGGGTTTTTCGAGAACGGGCAGCTCGCATCGACGGTGGAGTAGGAGGTCTCTTTCGTGTCAAACATACAGAATCCGTCGTGGTGCTTCGTGGTGAAGACGACGTATTTCATTCCCGCGTCTTGGGCGGCCTCGGCCCATTTTTCGGGATGGAAGTTCTTCGGGTTGAATGTGGTGTTAAGATTCTGGTAATCACGCTTGTACTCGTAATAATCCGCGCCGTTGCGGTTGATCCAAGGCTCGTTGCAGATCGACCACGACTCCACGACTTCCCATTGGGCATAGATGCCCCAGTGCATCATGAAGCCGAACTTCAGGTCTTGCCACTGGCTAATGCGATTCATGATTATCGGATTGGTTTCGGGTTGCTGGTCGGCGGTTTGGGCAAACAAGCCCAGCCCGAAGCCTAATGATAAAAGGAGGAAAAATGTCTTTTTGTGCATGATGATGGTTTTTTATGCCGCCAAAGATACAAAAAATCCACGACTCGACAGATCGCTCTGTTCGTCGTGGATTGTCCTATGGCTTTTGTGATGTGTGTCGGGAAGGGCAGGAAACCTTATTCCTGCGTCATCATCTCCCTGACTTCCTTGGCCTTAACGGTGTAGATGTTGCCATCGGCATCGCAGAGGCAGAAGGAACCGTTGTTGCGGCAACGCATGGTGATCAACCGTTGCAGCGAGAGGTCGAGGCCTCCCATCAGTTTCTTGGTGAAGGACGAGATTTCATTCTTCTTGGCATTCACTGTTACTGTTGTCATATTGTCTAATTTTCTTGAATTTTTCTTCATTGTAGAACTTGATGGATTTGATGTTGCCCTCGGCGATGACCTCTGACGGCATGACGCTGTTGTCGATGAACAGGAAATAGTCAACGACGGGGCAATAGAGGTTGAAAAGGTTCTTGATGCCCGAGCGGTAGCGCCGACGGATGATGTTGTCGTTGACGTGATGCCCGCCGTGCTTGACGCGCTCGGCCACGCGCTTGATGGCCAAATCGGGGCTTTGCAGCCAGAAATAGATCAGACTGGCCTTGTAGCCCTGCTCGCGTGCCTTGATGATAAGGGAATGGTACGACTTGGCCGCCAAGGTGGTCTCGATGGCGAAATCGGCTTTCTCGGAGATGAGTTTTTTGATGCGCGACAGCATCAGGCGGCCTGCGGCAACCTTGGCGCCGTCGGGGTTGAGCGGCGACAGGCCCTTGGCAATCTCGTCGCAGTTGACGAACTCCTTGCATTGCAAGGTTTCTGGCAACACCGTCAGTGACGCGGTGGTTTTTCCTGCTCCGTTGCAGCCTGATATGATATACAGATTCGGCATCAAAAAAACAAATTCTGCTCGTTCTGCCCCGCCATTTTCATGGCGGAACAGGCGGCAAAGATACGACTTTTGGAAACAGGTCAACACTTTTCCACACTTTTCCACGATATTTTTTTGAACAAAAACTGTTAATAAGCTGAAAATCAAAGGTGATGCGCTTGACGTGCCGTGAGGGTTGTCGGCGTGGTGAAAATGGCCGACGGGGCCGGAAATAATGTTGCGGCAGATTCCAGAAAAATTCGTACTTTTACCGCCTGAAACGGAAGATATGAAGAGAAACAGCTTGATCGGTTTGGTTTTGGTGGCTTTGGCGACCTTCTCTTGCCAAAAGAAAGTGGAGTATTCCATTGAGCCTCATATAGTTTACGAAGGTTTTGCCTATCTTTTCGATGCTGACAGCACTTTCTCTGGCCAAGGCATCCTTTCGTTTTCCTACACCGATGGCGACGGCGACTTAGGCCTTGACGACGGCGACACCTTGCCGCCTTTTGGTCCGACTGACGCACATTATTATAATATGGTGGTCGATTACTTGAAGTGCGTCAACGGCGTGTTCGTGAAGACGCCGCTGCTGTGTCCGCACGTGCCGACCGCTCCTTCCGACACGCTCGCGCTCTTCGATACGGTTTCGTTCAACGCTCGTTTCCGCCGCCTTCGCGACTCGGAAGAGCCGAAAGCCATTTCGGGCACGATGGAATACACCTTGCTCGTGCAAAACCCGCTCTCGCCCGACGACACCATCAAGTTCGAGATACGCATCCTCGACCGCGCCCTGCACGAAAGCAATACAATCCAGACTGAGGCCATCATCACGAATCCAAGTTTTTTGGGAAGCAAACGTTCTGCGTTCAACGGAGTTAAATCTTACATGAATCGAAAATAAACCTGTTTTATGAAAAAACCGTCTTTGATATTCGCTATCGCTATGGTGTTCAACCTGTCTTCGCTCATCGCCCAAACCGCTGGCGAAGGCATCGACGTGACGCACTACGAAATCCACGTCTGGGACTTCGACTTCGCCAACCAAACGCTGCAAGGCGAGACCTTTGTCGAGTTTACGGCCACGGCCAACACCAACACCGTCGTGTTGGAACTGAAGAGCCTTGTGGCATCCGATGTGGCTTGCGACTATTACACCGTGGAGAGTTTCACCCAAGAGGGCGACTTCTTGACGATCACTTTCGACGAGCCTATGGTAGCCGGCGAGAGCGCCGTCCTCGACGTACGCTACGGCGGCCCGACCTTCAGCGAGAGCTGGGGCGGAGTGGAATGGTGGCGCCCGAATTATAACAGCGACCCCGACCGTGTCTATAACCTCGGCGTGGGCTTCGACAGCCAGCCGCACAACCTCGGCAAGGCGTGGTTCCCTTGCGTTGACAACTTCACCGACAAGGCCACCTACGACTTGTTCATCACCGCGACCAACGACAAGAAGGCCATCTGCGGCGGCAACCTCGTGGAGACCCTCGACAACGGCGACGGCACTTCCACTTGGCATTGGAACACGCCGCAAGAGATTGCCACCTACCACATCTCGTTTGCCGTCGGCGACTATGAGCTGTGGCAGGACGTGTATCACGGCATCGAGCGCGACATCCCGATTGAGGTGTGGGCCAAGCCAAGCCAAATGAACAGCGTGGCGGGCACCTTCGTGCACATCAAGGAAATCGCGGCGTTTTTTGAGGTGAACCTTGGGGCTTATCCCTTCAACCGCATCGGCTACGTCAGCACGGGCAAGGGTTGCATGGAACATACCGACAATATTGCATTTGCTGCGGACATCATTAACGGCAATACCGCTGGAGAAGAGTATGTGGCCCATGAGCTTTCTCACATGTGGACGGGCAATCTGGTGACTTGCGCCGAGGCGGGCGACATGTGGCTCAACGAAGGCTTCGCGCAGTTTTGGGGCGCGTTCTACGAGGCGGGCGTCTATGGCGAGGCGACGTTCCAAAACACCATTTCGGCGAAGGTCAACGCCATCGCCAACTGGTGCAACAACGCCAACAACTGGATGCCGCTCAACAACATCCCACTCGACCAGACCTACAGCACAAACGCCGTCTATGAACGTGGCGCGGTCATCGTCAACACGATGATGAACTACATGGGACGCGAGAACTTTCTTGCGGCCTTGCGCCAATATTTCGAGCAATATGCCTATCAGACAGCCACTTCCGAGAACTTGCGCGACGCGCTCACCCAATATTCGGGCATCGACATGACGGGCTTCTTCGACACCTACGTCTTCAGCTCGGGGATGCCGCACCTCTATGCCGTCGTCAGCGACGTGACACCCGTGGGCAACCAATACGAAGTCACCCTTGACTTGCGTTACCAGCACATCGGCGACGACCATATCGGTCAGGACAACCGCTATGACGTGACTTTCATCGGCCCCGATTTCCAGTTGGTCACCGAACAGGTGGCCTGGGACGGACTGCATGACGCGGTCACGGTGATGCTTGATTTTGAGCCTCTTGGCTTGGTCAACGACTTCAACAACAACTGGTTGGACGGAATGACGCAGAAAAACATCATGCTGAAGACCACCTCGGCGCAAAGCTTTGCCTACGTCACGGTGCAGGCCGAGTCGTTGGCCGACTCCGTGTTTGTCAGCATCGAGAACCATTTGGTTGAGCCATACGACAATCCGCTCATCCCCGACCTCACGCTTTCGACCAAGCATTTCTGGACAATCAACCGTTATGATTTCGGCGAGGCCGAGGTGACCGGCATGTTCGACTATTCCAAGTCGTTAGATGGCGACATCATCCAAACGCAGAACGACTCGGCCACCTTGCTTTACCGCAAGGACGCTTCCCAACCTTGGCATGAAATCGCCTACACGCTCTATCCCGGCAGCAGTTGGAAACAGGGCCGTTTTATGGTGGATGACCTGCCGTCGGGCGAGTATGCCCTTGCCGCATGGGACAAGGAAGCCCTCGATATCGAAGAGCTTGACGGGCAGGAAAGCACGATGCAACTGTTCCCCAATCCGGCAAGCAGGCAGGTAACAGTGAGTTGGAAAGGTTGCGACGACGGCCATATCGTGGCTTACGACATGAATGGACAGGTGGTGGCACGGGCCGATTTCGCCCAGCAGGGACAGCTGCGGTTGTCAACCGACGGTTGGGCGCAAGGGTGCTATCTCATCGTGCGTTGCGACAAGAACGGCATGGTGATGGAACGGAAGAAACTCATCATTAAATAAACGAATCATGAGAAAAGCATTTTTATTCACCTTGATTGGCTTGATGGCCTTGGCGTCGTGCAAGCCCGACAAAAACGAATGGAGCAAGGTTTACGGCTATACCCAAGAGGATATTGTCGGCGAATACACCAACTCGAACATCGATGATGCGTTTGACGGACTTGAAGAAGTGGAAGAGAACCATTATTGCCATTTGTGCGATGACGCCACCATCACGATAACGCCCTCTGGCAGCAGCAACATCTCGCTCAACATCCAATGTCCGGAGGCGGGTTTCTCGCGGACGTTCCAAGGGAATCCTGCCAAGATGGACGACGATTTCCTCATCAGGATGTCGAGCGGCTATCTCTATTCCGGCGGACGGCTGAGAGCCTACAACCTGATGGCCTACGTTTACAGGAACGAGGCCCAGCAGATACGCTTGCACGGCTTCGCCTCGTTGGACAACTATACGTTGGTTTATCCCATCCCCGACAATCCCAATGCCGACACCATCAAGAGCAACAGCCACACCTATTACTTCGATGTCATTAAAAACTAAATACTTACGGAAATGAAAAAAGCAATCCTTTCATTGGCCATCCTTGTGATGGCTTTCGGAAACGCGGGCCTTGCACAACGCGATGCCCGTCAGAAATCAAATGTCACTGCGAATGTGTTCAAGCACTACGGCGTTCGCGACGAGACAACAGTTGTTCCGCAAACCGCCCTTTGTCGTTCCGTTTATGGCGAAACCTACCGCACCACTTATGTTTATGACGAGTATGAGTTTTATCTCGTCGAGGAAACCATGGAAATAGATTGGGGCGAAGGATGGGAGCCTTTCGAGCGCGTGACTTACGAATACGATTTCTCGGGCAACGTGCTCGAAATCGTGGTTGCGGAGTTCGAAGAAGGCGAATGGGAAGACGAGCAAATCAGCACCTACACCTATGATGGTGAGGTGTTGAGCGAAATCGTGCACCAGTATTGGGACGGAAGCGCGTGGCAGAACGACATGAAAGAGGTCTATAACTTCAACGGCGAGGTGGCCACCGTCCTCTACTGGGAATGGAACGGCACCACATGGTCGTCGAGCGAGTTGTACACCTACACGTTTGGCCAAAACAGCATCGAGGTGCTGATGCAGTATATGCAAGGCGGCGCATGGCAGAATGAGGGGAAAGCCACCTATACGCTTGATTTCACTGGGAATGTCACTGAAATCCTTGAGCAAGGTTGGGTTTCGAGTACTTGGGTGAATGGCTCCCTGACGACCTACACCTACGAAAACGGCGTTTTCACCGCCAAGCTCGAGAAGGATTGGAATGGCGCCTCATGGGAAGACTGGCTGAAATACGACTTCACCTATGCCGACGGCAACGCCACCCACGGCGAGTGCATGATGATGTCGGGCGGCGAGTGGTATCCCGCCGATGGCGACATAGAGATGGCCTACGGCTATAACGCCGCGACCAAGGAACACTATGGCTGGCAAGTCGATGTCGAGTATGTTGACCTGACGGCCTTGGACGAAAACGCCACTGCCAAGTTCTTGGTCTATCCCGTGCCGGCCGAGGGCGAAATCTTCATCGAGGCAGAAGACTTCCAAAAGGCCGAGATCTATAGCCTTACGGGTCGGAAGCTGATGGAAAGCCTGCAAGCCACGCTGAATGTGGAACGCCTTTCGTCGGGCCTTTATGTCATGAAGGTGTATGACCGTGAAGGCAAAAGCCAAGCACAACGTTTTGTCGTGAAATGATCCGGCAACCCTTTTGGGAATCCCCCAACATGTCATTGCGAGCGCAGCGTGGCAATCTATGTTGGGGGATTGTTCATTTCTTCAACGTAATCCTGAACGTCGTCCCTTCGCCCACCACCGACGACTTCACTCCGATTTTGCCCTTGTGGTAGTCCTCGATGATGCGCTTGGCCAACGAGAGGCCGAGGCCCCAGCCGCGCTTCTTGCTGGTGTAGCCCGGGTTGAAGACGAGCTTGATTTTCGATTTCGGGATGCCCTTGCCCGTGTCGCTCAGGTCGATGTGGATGTGGTCGCCGTCGTCGATGAGGTCGAGGGTGATCTTGCCGTGGTCGCCCATGGCGTCGATGGCGTTTTTGGTCAGGTTTTCCAAGACCCAACGGAACAGCGAAGGGATTAAAGGCAAGACCAGCTCGCCCTCGGGCAGGTTGGTTTCAAACTCGAACTTCTTGGAAAAACGTTTTTGCAGATAGTCCATCGTGTCGCGGATGACGAAGTTGATGTCGGTAGGCTCCAGCATGGGTACGGAGCCGATTTTTGAGAACCGGTCGGTCACAACTTGCAGGCGTTCAATGTCTTTCTGCATCTCCTCGGTGCCCACGAAAGGCTCTTCCTGCATCTTCAGCAGCTCAATCCAGCCCATCAAGGAGGAAAGCGGTGTGCCCAATTGGTGTGCCGTCTCCTTGGCCATGCCGGCCCACACTTGGTTTTGTTCCGAACGGCGGGCCGAGCTGAACAAAAGGTAGGCTATGAGGATGATGAGCGCGGCTGCAAAGAACTGGATGATAGGATAATAGCGCATTTGTTGCACAAGGTCGGAGGTGCGGTAGAAGATGGTGGCCTTGCCCGTATTCATGAACTCGATCTGGAGCGGGGTGTTCTCGTTGCGCATGATTTCCAGCTGACGCTTGACGAAACTCGTGTCGCGCATCTGAACGGAGTCGAGGTTGCCGTAGCTTAGGATTTTGGTTTGGTCTGCATTGGTGACGATGACGGGCGCGCCCACCGAGTTGAGCGTGATTTCCTCCATGAAATGGTCGATCATGCCTTCTAAAACGGCCTTCAGCTCGGTGTATATCTGCGATTCGTCGTAGTAAAACCATTGGACGAATCCGTAGCCGAGGTCGATTTTGATGGGCGGAAACTTGGAATAGGCCCGCTTCATCTCGTCATCGAAGACCTTCTTGCTGTCCTGCGAAGGAGGCAAGTTGCTTTTGTTCAGGATGTTGCCTTGGTCGTCGGTGACGACTAAGGGGATGCTGATGTTGTTTCGGATGATTTCCAAGTAGATGGCGGTGTTCTCGTTGCTTGAGATGTCGATGATGCGGCGGTAGGCGTTGGCTAAGAGGTCAACCCGCAGCTGCTCTTGTTCGCTCACCTTCTTGAAGAACTCCTCTGTCGAGTTCATCATCATGGCTTGTTGCTCCATGGCGGCGGCCCACATCTTCACTTGTCGCGTTTCCTGCTCGGCGATGGACTTCACGAGGCGGTTGGTGTACCACAACGAGGCCACGATGAAGAGCAGGGCGATGGACGACAAGGCCCATTTCCAGCGCTTTTTGTTTGTATAGAAGTTCGTTTTCACCTGAGTAAAACGTATATGTTGCCGAAATGGCTTAAATCTTTTTTCTCATCCTGCCCACGGGGATGCTCAGTTGTTCCCTGTATTTCGCCACGGTGCGGCGGGCGATGGGGTAGCCTTTGTCTTTCAAGACCAGCATGAGCTGTTCGTCGGTCATGGGGTTGGCCTTGTCTTCGCTTTCCACCGCGTCTTTCAGGATTTTCTTGATTTCGCGGGTCGAGACTTCCTCGCCCTCGTCGTTGGTGATGCCTTCGCTGAAGAAGAACTTCAGGAGGAAGGTGCCGTAGGGCGTCTGCACGTATTTGCTGTTGGCCACGCGCGAAATGGTGGAGATGTCCAACCCTACCTTGTCGGCCACGTCCTTGAGAATCATTGGCTTGAGCTTGGTTTCGTCGCCGGTAAGGAAGTATTCTTCCTGCAAGTCGATGATGGCTTTCATGGTGACGTAGAGGGTGTTTTGCCGCTGGTTGATGGCATCGATGAACCATTTGGCGGCCTCGATTTTCTGCTTCACAAACTGCGCGGCTTCTTGCAGGTTGCGCGTGTCTTTGCTTTGGCTGAACTCATCAAGCATCTTGAGGTACGACTTACTGACGTGCAGCTCGGGCATGTTCCTGCCGTCGAGCGAAAGCTCCACCTTGCCGTCCCTGACGGTGACGAAGAAGTCGGGGGTGATGTAGTGGATGTTCTTCAGGCTCGACGTGGAAGCGTCGGCGGGTTTTGGGTTGAGCTTCAGGATGGCATCCAAGGCGGGCTTCAGCTCACGGTTGCTGACGTTCATCTTCTTGGCGATCTTGTCGTAATGTTTCTTCGTGAACTCCTCAAAGCAATCCTTGATGATGGCCATGCTGAGCTTGTAGTCGGTGTAGGGGCTTTCTTCCTGCATCCTTTGCAGTTGGATGAGCAGGCATTCTTGTAGGTTGCGTGCGGCAATCCCCGGAGGGTCAAGCTGTTGCACGATATGCAGCACGGCTTCCACTTCCTGTTCGGAGGTCGGGAGGTTCATGGTGAACAGCAGGTCGTCAACGATGTTGGGGATGGGGCGACTCAGGTAGCCGTTGTCGTCCAAGTTGCCGATGATGTATTCGCCGATGGTGAGCTGTTTTTCCGTAAGGTCGTGATAGGCCAATTGCTGGTTCAGATAGTCTTGGAAGGTTTCTTCGTTCACCACCGGGGCTTCGTAAACCTCGTCGTCGCTGCTGTAGTTGTTGGCTTGCAGCTTGTAGGAATAGTCGTCGAGGTCTTCCTCGGGCAGGTAGTCGGCGATGTCGAACTCGTCGTCCTTGCTGAAGTCCACCTCGTCGTCGTTGTAGTCGTCGTTCTCGCCGTCGTCGGTGTTGTCAACGGTCGGCTCGTTGTCGTCATAGTCGCTCTCACGCACGTCTTCTTCCAAGGCGGGGTTGACTTCAAGCTCTTCCTTGATGCGCTGTTCGAGTTCCATGATGGGCAGTTGCAGCAGCTTCATCAGCTGGATCTGCTGCGGCGACAGCTTCAGTTCCTGCCGCTGGGTTTGAGTCAATCGTTGGGTGTTCATTTTGTATGGTTTTAGGACTTGGGACTTGGGACTTGGGACTTAGGACTTAGGACTTGGGACTTGGGACTTAGGACTTGGGACTTGGGACTTGGGACTTAGGACTTAGGACTTAGGACTTGGGACTTAGGACTTGGGACTTGGGACGTCCTCCGTCTTTCGTCCTCCGTCTTTCGTCTTTCGTCCTCCGTCTTTCGTCCTCCGTCTTTCGTCCTCCGTCTTTCGTCCTTCGTCTTTCGTCTTTCGTCCTCCGTCTTTCGTCTTTCGTCCTCCGTCTTTCGTCCTTCGTCCTTCGTCTTTCGTCTTTCGTCTTTCGTCCTCCGTCTTTCGTCTTTCGTCCTCCGTCTTTCGTCTTTCGTCTTTCGTCCTCCGTCAATATAGGCAATTCTTCGGTGTTCTCGGGAAAGGAATCACGTCGCGGATGTTCGACATTCCGGTGACGAAGAGTAGCAGGCGCTCGAAGCCGAGGCCGTAGCCCGAATGGGGCACCGAGCCGAAGCGGCGGCTGTCGAGGTACCAGTTCATCGACTCTTCGGGAATGCCGACTTCGTGCATACGGTCGAGCAGCTTGTTGATGTCGGTCTCACGCTCCGAGCCGCCGATGATCTCGCCGATGCCGGGGAAGAGCACGTCCATGGCGCGGACGGTCTTGCCGTCGTCGTTCTGCTTCATGTAGAAGGCCTTGATTTCCTTGGGATAGTCAGTCAGGATGACGGGCTTCTTGAAGTGTTTCTCGACGAGGTAACGCTCGTGCTCCGACTGCAAATCGACGCCCCAGCCGTTGACGGGATACTGGAACTTGCCCTTCTTGTTGTAGTTGGAGTTGCGCAGGATGTCAATGGCCTCGGTGTAGGTGAGGCGCACAAACTCATGCTCAAGCACGAAATGCAGCTTGCTGATCAGTTCCATCGACTTGTCCTCCTCTTTCTTGCCCTTTTCCTCGTCTTGCAGGCGCTTGCTGAGGAACTGGAGGTCGTCCATGTTGTTGTCCAAGGCGTACTGGATCAAGTATTTCAGCATCTCCTCGGCTAAGTCCATGTTGTCGTTGATGTCATAAAAAGCCATCTCCGGCTCAATCATCCAGAACTCGGCCAAGTGGCGTGTGGTGTTGGAGTTCTCGGCGCGGAAGGTGGGGCCGAAGGTATAGATCTTGCCCAAGGCCGTGGCCGCCAGTTCGCCTTCGAGCTGTCCCGATACGGTGAGGTTGGTTGACTTGCCGAAGAAGTCCTGCTTGTAGTCGATGTTGCCTTGCTCGTCGCGCGGGATGTTGTTGAGGTCGAGGGTGGTCACTTGGAACATCTCGCCTGCGCCTTCGGCGTCCGATGCGGTGATTAATGGGGTATGGATATTATAGAAACCTCTCTCAGTGAAGAACTTGTGGATGGCGAACACCATCGCGTGGCGCAGGCGCATCACGGCACCGAAGGTGTTGGTGCGGAAGCGCAGGTGGGCGATGTCGCGAAGGAACTCCAACGAGTGCTTCTTGGGTTGCAGTGGGTATTCGTCGGGGTTGGCGGGGCCGAACAGCCCGATTTCCTTCACGGAGAGTTCCACGGCTTGGCCGCTACCCATCGAGGCGACGAGCACACCCTTGGCCCAAAGTGAGGCGCCGGCGTGCATCAAGGCTAAATTCTCTTCGGGGATGACGTTCAAGTCAACGACTAATTGTAGGTTGTTGATGGTCGATCCGTCATTAAGGGCGATGAAGGCCACGTTCTTGCTGCCGCGCTTGTTGCGCACCCAGCCCATCACGGTAATCTCATTGTCAGACGCTTGCATCTGCAAGGCTTGCTTGATTTCAACTCTTTTCATGTATGGTGGTTTTTCTTTTGTCCGCTTTTTCAATCAAACCGCAAAGTAACGAAAAAAATTGCAATGCGGGTTTGAAAAATGCTTTATATTTGCAAAGTCCCGTAGGGACGCAGCAACTTAGGCAGGCGATACGGCGCAGAATCCCTGCCATTCGGATAAAACGAACAAATAAAACGAAAAATGGCAAACACATACACACAAATGTACACCCACATCGTTTTCCACACGAAGAGCACGGGTGTTGTCATGCGAGATGAGGATTTGGAACGTGTGTTTCAATATATTGGAGGTATCATCCGTGAGGAGGGAGCAATTCCATTTGCCGTGGGTGGTGTCGAAGACCACATCCATATCCTGACGACGCTTCCCAAGACAACGAGCGTCGCCGATTTCATGCGTGTCGTCAAGGCCAAAAGCAGCAAATGGTTGAAGAAAGTGGATGCTGATTATTATGCGGCATTCCAATGGCAAGAGGGGTATGGCGCGTTCAGCGTCAGTCCGTCGTTGAAGGACAGGACGGCGAAATACATCTTCGGACAGGCGGAACATCATGGGATACATGGTTTCCGAGAAGAATACAAAGGAATCTTGGATGCTTATGGCGTTGAATATGACGAGCGGTATGCGTTTGACGATTAATGGAATCCTGTCACCCCTACGGGGTTCATCGGAATGGTTGTTTTGCAGGCAGGCGTTCCATTGCATTCCACACCTGCCTATCGTCCGTTCACCCCTACGGGGTTCCCTCCGCCAAAGTCCCGTAGGGACGTAGGAACTTAGGCAGGCGATGCAGCGTAGCGGAATCCCTGCCAAAAATAACCGGCAGGCGATGCAGCGCAGCGGAATCCCTGCCAAAAATAATCGGCAGGCGATGCAGCGCAGCGGAATCCCTGCCAAAAATAATCGGCAGGCGATACGGCGCAGCGGAATCCCTGCCAAATAAATAATGTTGACGGTATTAACAAACATACACCAAACAATGAACATCATATTAAACCCATGGACCATCGACGATAAGGCGGAATTGATCGCCTTGTGCAACGCCGTTGACCGCACCTATTTGTCCAATCGGATGCCGTATCCTTACACCAACGTGGATGCCGATTGGTGGTTGGGGATGGTCGAGTTGAACGAAGGAAAGCATGGCGTTTTCCGTGCCATCGTCGCGGATGGCAAAATCGTCGGGAGCATTTCCGTGGAACGCGATTGGGAACGGCGCGAAGAAGGCAAAATCGGTTGCATGATCTTGACGGAATATTGGTCGAAAGGCATCGCGACGGAAGCTACCGGCATCCTATGCCGGATGGCATTCGACAAGTTGTCGCTGGAAAGCATCAGGGCGCGAGTTTGCGAACCCAACAAAGCCTCCATGAAGGTTTTGGAAAAAATCGGCTTTCGTAGGGAAAGTCCCGTAGGGACGCCGGACTTGAGGCAATTGGTGAAGCGAAGCGAAATCCCTGCCGACAATATCGGCACCCCTCACAATATCATACGTTTCAAGTTGTCGAATCCCGACGGGACGATACCCCACACCCCGTTTTTCATCGCCGGCCCATGCAGCGTGGAATCCGAAGCGCAAATCATGGCCACGGCGCAGGCCTTGGCCGAAATCCCGGAGGTGAAACTGCTGCGCGGCGGCATCTGGAAGCCGCGCACCCGCCCGGGCGACTTCGAGGGCAGAGGAGAGGAAGGCCTCGCGTGGCTCCGCGAAGCGAAGCGCGAGACGGGCTTGCCCACCGCCACCGAAGTGGCCACCCCCGCCCATGCCGAACTGGCGTTGAAGTATGAAGTCGATGTGCTGTGGGTGGGCGCCCGCACGGTCGTCAACCCGTTCTCGGTGCAGCAGTTGGCCGACGCCTTGCAGGGCATGGATGTGCCTGTGTTCATAAAGAACCCCGTCTCGCCCGACCTGAAGCTGTGGATTGGTGCCTTCGAGCGTTTCCAGAAGGCGGGCGTGAAGCGGCTCGCAGCCATCCATCGCGGCTTCTCGTATTATAAGGAGTCGCCTTACCGCAACTTCCCGATGTGGGAAATCCCCATCGAGCTGACGCGACAACTCAACGTGCCGCTCATCACCGACGTGAGCCACATCTGCGGCAGCCGCGAGTTGCTGCTTCCCACGGCGCAAAAGGCCCTCGACCTCGCCACTGACGGACTGATGCTCGAATGTCACATTAACCCCGACGCGGCCCTGACCGACGGCCAACAGCAAGTCACGCCAGAGGAACTGAAGGCGATGATTGGCCGTCTCGTGTTCCGCTCGAAAAACACGGGCAGCGTGGAGCGCGACCTCGCCAACCTCCGCAGCGAAATCGACGACATCGACGCGGAGCTGCTGCAACTGCTCGCCCGCCGCATGGCGGTCAGCGCGCAGATTGGGGAATACAAGAAGCGGAACAACGTCGCCGTGGTGCAGATGGGCCGCTGGAAGAAAATCCTCGCCGACCTCATGGCCACGGGTGAGGAGTTGGGCCTGTCGCCCGTATTAATTAATAAGGTGTTTGAAGCCATCCATCAGGCCTCCATCGAGCGGCAGAGCGACATCCTGCTACGGAACGGCAATACACCTTATTAATTTATTAATGTGCTTCTTGTTTGCCATGCTCAATTATACACGGTCAGCTTGCTCCCGTCGTAAGTGGTGTAATATTGTATGAGCGGATAGGCATCTTCGGTGGGGAAAGAGGGTATCATTCCAAATTCCTCACTAACAATCAGTTGCCCATTCAGGATGTTGTAGTAGGCGTTGTTGCAATTGTCCACGACAAAAGGGAAATCCACCACAAGGCGCTTGGTGTTGCCTTGGCTGTCGGTGCAAGCGTCAGGATAGTTGGGCGGAAGGCGGTCGTAGGCGAGAAACTCGGTCTCGCTTTGGCGATAGACGATGATGCCTCGGCTTGTGCTTTCCACCTCCGAGCTCAAGTAGATCCAGCCACTGACCACATTAAGCTCTTGGTATTGGAGCGAGTTCGGGTTGATGGTGAAGCGGAAGGGCGTCGTCGGCCTGTTTGGGTTTTCCGGATAGCTGTGGCAGCCGTGCAGGGCGAACAGCAGGGCGACAGCGAGCAACAATGGATAGGTTTTGCGTTTCATCATGGCATAGAAACGTTTTTTTTACGGAAAACGTATGTTTTGCCCGAAAATAGTTATTTTTGTCCACCAAAATCGGAGGCAATGAAAAGAAAACCCCATGTCGTATGCATCCTGCTGAGTCTCATCCTGCTGTTGGGCTCCTGCGCTTCAAATCGGTCGTCGCGGGCCATCAGGAAAGCCGAGCGGCAGATGGAAAAGATGGAGAAACAGAGCGAGAAAAACTATAAAAAGGCCAAGGATGCGCATTACAAACACCAGGCGAAGAAGACGAAAAAGATGATCAAGAAAGACAAGCGCCACGCGGAGCGGATGCGTAGGCGGCAACGGTCTAACCCGTTTTTCTCCTGAAAGGCGTATATATTAATAAGGTGTGGCCTGAATGGGCCGATTCGACAAAATGCGGCGAAAAAAAATTGAAAATTTGGTTTTTTTATAAATGTCTTATATTTAAGTTCTTATGTTCGGTGAAGCAATTTTTTTGAAGAAAAAAACGCTCAAAAAACGTATTTTTCTTGCGTACTTTCAAAGAAGGTTGTAATTTTGACGACTTTTAATGCACTAAATGAAGTAGTATTACATAAAATTACAAGGTATGTTTAAAAATTTACTAATGACCCTTGCCGTAGTGCTGGCCACCTGCACGATGACCATGGCTCAAGCGCAAGGAAGACTCAAAGGCAAGATTACCGACGAAACTGGTGAACCGGTACCATTTGCGAACGTCATTGTTGAAAAGGGCGGAACGCAGGTGGGAGGTACGTCCTCTGACTTCGACGGTAACTATGACATCAACCCGATTCCTCCGGGAACGTACACGCTGAAGGCGAGCTGTATTGGCTACAATGCGTTCCAAGCGAACAACATTGTGATTCCGGCCAACAAGATCACCTTCTATCCGTTCAAGATGAACAGTGGCGCCATCAACTTGAATGAAGTCACGATCGTCGATTACGAGATTCCTTTGATTTCAAAGGACAACACGACCTCGGGCGCGTCCATCACCGCCGAAGAAATCTCAAAGTTGCCGAACCGTTCGGCCGAAGGCGTTGCCTCCAGCGTGGGTGGCGTTTTCTCGCAAGACGGTGAAGTCGGCTCCATCCGTGGCTCACGTGAAGGCGCCGTCTATTACATCGACGGCGTGAAGGTCATCGGTAGCGCCAGCGTCCCCCAAGGCGCCATCGACCAAGTCGATGTCATCTTGGGTGGTACCCCCGCCCAGTATGGCGACGCCATGGGTGGTATCATCAACATGACGACCAAAGGCCCCAGCCGCACTTGGGGCGGCGGCATCGAAGTCGAGTATTCCGTTGACGGCTACGGCCACGGACGTATCGGCGGTAGCTTGCAAGGACCGCTCATCAAGAGCAAGAAGAACGACCAGGAAGCCCTCATCGGTTTCTTCCTCGCCGTTGACCTCAACCGCAACAAGTATGGCAGCCTTTCCGCCACGGGTTTCTACCACGCCACCGACGAATGGATGGAACACATCCAAAACACCCCGCTTACTTTGACGGGCCTTGGCTTCAGCACCAACCAAACGGCAGCCTACACGCAGGAATCCGACCTCGTTCATACGCGTTTCCTCAACAACTCCACCAACCAGAACGTCAACGTGACGGGTAACATCAACATCCGCACGGGCAAGAACACCAACCTGACCATCGGCGGGTCGTTGTACAGACGTGCAGGCCACTATGCCAACGGCAGAAGCCAGTATTACTTCAATACGGACAAGAACTACCTCAGCAAGACGGGAACCTATCGTGGCTACATCCGTTTCACCCACCGCTTCCCCACCGACCCCGAAAGCACTTCGCTGATCTCCAACTTCTACTACAGCTTGCAGTTCGACTACACGCATGTGGCTTCGGAATCGGGCGACCCCGACCTGTGGGACAACACCTTCGCCTACGGCAACTTGGGTAAGTTCCTCACCAGAAAGGAAGCTACCTACCTGCCCAACGGAAGCGTTGACTCGGTGCTCGTTGACGGTGACCATTACCAAAACTTCACCAACGTCTATGTGCTGAGCACTTGGGATCACGATACCCTCGTCGAGTTCACCCCCTCCGACTTCAACCCCTTGCTTTCGACATACGTCCAGAACTACTACGACCTGTATAGCCCCTACGGCGCTTCCGGTTATTACGACACCAAGTCGAACATCCGTTTGAACAACGGCCTGTATAACGGCGTCACCCCCGGCTACGTCTATGGCTTGTATGCCGTTCCGGGCACCATCCAAGCCGCTTACGGCAAGTCGCGTTCCGACCAAATCGCCTTCAACGCCAACGTTGCCATGACGATCGGCAAGGGCGACAACAGCCACGAGCTGAAGTTGGGCTTCCAATATGAACAACAGAACCAAGCCGGCATCTCCTACAGCTCCAACTATTGGACGCTGATGCAGGACATGGCCAACTTCCACATCAGGGAATTGGACGTGAACCATCCGTATGCCACGAGCTACGACGGCTATGTTGACACGGTGAAGTATTACAGAATGTACGACGCCACGTCGCAATACGTCTTCGACGCCAGATTGCGTCAAGCCATCGGCTTGCCGGTTGACGGTCTCGAATACATCCTGATCGACACCTACGACTTCAACGACAACACCATCCAATACTACGACAAGGATGGCAAGCTGATGACGGGTGTGGTCAATGGCGGCCTCAACCTCAACATGTTCTCCGCCGACGAATTGACCCGCGACGGCAACCTTTACATCAACTACTACGGATACACCTACGACGGTAGCAGGAAATATGGCTTGACCGAGCGTCCCTCGCTGTCCAACTTCTTCAACGACACCGATGAAGACGGCAACTTCACCCGTCCTATCGGTGCCTTGCAGCCCATCTATATGGCCGGCTACATCACCGACAAGTTCGCATTCAAGGACTTGATCTTCAACATCGGTGTCCGTGTTGACCGTTACGATGCCAACCAAAGCGTACTGAAGGACCCCTTCATCCTTTACGACTACTACACCGTTGGCGACCTTGTGCAGAACGGCCAAATCAAGATGGATGACGAGTCCTATGCCTCCGTTCCGGGCAACATCGGCAACGACTATGCCGTGTATGTGAACAAGATCAGCGAAAAGACCGAAGTCGTCGGTTACCGCAATGGCAACACTTGGTACAATGCCGACGGTGCCGAAATCTCCGACCCGAGCGTGCTTGACAAAGGTACGGGCGTTTCGCCTTGGATCAAGAATGCCGACCAGCAGAGAGTCGATATCAACTCCTTCAAGGACTACGACCCGGCTTGGAACGTCATGCCTCGTATCTCCTTCTCCTTCCCGATTTCGGATGAGGCCTTGTTCTTCGCCCACTACGACGTGTTGACACAGCGTCCTTCCAGTTCCGACTACTGCAGCCCGCTGTACTACTATAACTTCAACGACGTTTCGGGTACGTTAGCCAATCCTAACCTGAAGCCCGCCCAAACCATCGACTACGAACTCGGTTTCACGCAGAAGGTGACCAACACCTCCTCGCTGACCATCACGGCCTACTATCGTGAGATTCGTAACATGATCCAGATGTACCGCTTCAACGGTGCCTACCCGAAGGCTTACAACTCGTTCAGCAACTTGGACTTCGGTACCGTCAAGGGTTTGACCGCCGAGTACGACTTGCGCAGAACCAAGAACGCCCGTGTCCGTGCGAGCTACACGTTGCAATTCTCCAACATGACCGGTTCGTCAACGACCACCGCTTCGGCCTTGATCGCCGCTGGTGTGCCTAACCTGAGATCCACCTTCCCGTCGAACTCCGACCGTCGTCACGGCTTCAACCTCGTGCTCGACTATCGTTTCAGCGACGGCAAGAAATATGACGGTCCCGTCATCAACCGCAAGAACAGCGACAAGGCTCCTATCCAACTTCTCGCCAACACCGGTTTCTCACTGACGGTTGGCGGTGGCTCGGGTACGCCTTTCACCGCTTCGCGTACGGTTTCCTCACCCATCTCAGGCGGCAACAGCCTGCTGAAGGGTACTTACAACGGTTCCAGAATCCCCGCCTCCTTCAAGTTCGACCTTCGTGTTGACAAGGACTTCAACTTCACCCTCGGTGGCAAGAAAGAAGGAAAGTCGGGCCGCGATGCCTTCGTGAATGTGTATCTGCAAGTCTTGAACCTGCTTAACTCGATGAACATCACCAATGTGTATGCCGCCACCGGTAACGCAAGCGATGATGGTTATCTGTCAGCTCCTGAATGGCAACGTGAAATCAACAGCCAAATCGACCCGCAGGCCTTCATCCAAATGTACAGACTGTATGTCGATAGCGGCGGCAACTACTCCACGCCACGCCAAATCAGACTCGGCCTGAGCTTCAACTTCTAATTGCGAGAATTAATCACAACGATAAATTACAGATATCATGAAGAATATATTTCGATCATTGTTTGCAGCGCTGCTCATCGTAAGTGCTGTGATTCCTGGAAAGGCTGAGATGTGCAAGTATGACAACACTGGCGGCAAAGGCCAGCGTGCCCAGACTGCAGCCGGTTGCTCTCCGTCGTCCTCCTTCGAATGGTTGGACATCAACAACGTGAGAACACGTATCAATTCTGGTGGTGATATGTGGTGGGACCTTCCCGCTGGAACGGGTTCCAAGTACTACATCCCCGCCAATAGCGTCACCACCTCTCTGTTTGCTGGCTCCCTTTGGATTGCCGGTGTTGACGTCAACGGCCAGCTCAAGTGCGCCGCTTTGCGTTTCCGCCAAGTCGGTAACGACTACTACACCGGCCCGCTGACGGTTGACGGCACGGCTTCCATCGACGACGTCACCTGCGCCAATTGGGACAAGATCTTCAAGATCAACCGCGCCGAAGTCGATGAGTTCTTGGCCAACTGCGATGAAAACGGTATCCCGGATCCTTCTTACCAGATCCCTTCCATCATCAAGAACTGGCCCGCCCACCCCGGTGAGAACGACCCCACGGGCATCAGCCACTACCTCGCTCCCTTCTATGACAGGGACGGCGATGGCGAATACGACCCGTCAATGGGCGACTATCCCTACTATGACATCAACAACGAGCTTTGCCACACCAAGATCCCGACCAAGGACGAGGAAATCGAAGGCACCATCTTTGGCTCCATCCTTGCCGACCAAGTGCTGAAAGGCGACCAAACCCTGTGGTGGATCTTCAACGACAAGGGCGCTTCCCACACCGAGTCGGGCGGTGAAGCCATCGGTATCGAAGTGCGTGCCCAGGCTTTCGCCTTCTCCACCAACGACGAGATCAACAACATGACGTTCTACAGCTACGAGATCATCAACCGCTCGACCTATACCTTGACGGGAACCTACTTCTCGCCTTGGACCGACGTTGACCTCGGTTACGGCTGGGACGACTATGTAGGTTGCGACGTCGCCCGTGGTCTCGGCTATGGCTACAACGGTAAGTCGGTTGACGGTAGCGGTGAACCCGAAGCCTATGGCTCCCAACCGCCTGCGATCGGCATCGACTTCTTCCAAGGCCCCTATATGGACCCCGACGGTATCGACAACCCCAAATACACTTACGAACTGAACTATACCTATGTCATTGACCCCGTGTCGCACGACACCCTTTCTGTGGTTATCGACACCACCGCCAGCCATCAGATCGTTGACGAAAGCATCAACGGCGTGAACTTCGGCAATGGCATCGTCGATGACGAACGTTTCGGTATGCGCCGCTTCGTGTATCACAACAATGGTAGTGGCGACAACTGCGACCCCTCGTCGGCTCCTGAGTACTACAACTACCTGCGTGGTATTTGGAAGAACGGCGCCAAGATGCGTTATGGCGGCAACGCCTTCTCGGGCAACGACGTGGTCGGCCCCGAATGCGACTTCATGTTCCCTGGCGACTCCGACCCGTGGAACTGGGGTACCGGCGGTTTCTGGCCGAACGGCGGCTACAACCAAAACGGCAAGTATTGGTCAGAGGAGACGTGCGGCAACGCCCCGAGCGACCGTCGTTTCATGCAGTCGGCAGGCCCCTTCACCTTGCAACCTGGCGCAGTCAACTACATCACCTTCGGTGTGCCGTGGGCGCGTGCCACCTCTGGCGGCCCTTGGGCTTCCGTGGAGCTGTTGCGCGTGGTTGACGACAAGTGCCAAGCCTTGTTCGACAACTGCTTCAAGGTCATCGACGGTCCCAACGCCCCCGACCTGACCATCCGCGAGCTCGACCAAGAACTGATCATCTACCTGTCGAACACCTCCCTCTCCAACAACTATAAGGAAGGCTACATCGAACTGGATCCTGAGATTCCGGAATGGAGAGCCGACAACCAAAGAACGGAAGACTCCATCCCCGTCAATTGCCAAATCAACGGCGTCGATACGGTGCTCTATCAGTTGCAATATCACGACACGACCGTTATCACCTATTATGACAGATACTACCGCTTTGAAGGTTACAAGGTCTATCAGTTGGTCAATGGCGAAGTAGGCTCCGACGAGCTTTACGACACCGACAAGGCCCGTTTGGTGTTCCAATGCGACATCAAGAACAACGTGTCGCGCATGATCAACTACGAGTATGACGAGTCGCTGCAAGCCAGTGTCCCGAAGCTGAAGGTTGACGGCGCCGACGGCGGCATCACTCACAGCTTTGTGGTGACGGAAGACAAGTTTGCCACGGGCGACAACCCGACGCTTGTCAACCACAAGACCTATTACTTCATGGCTGTGGCCTATTCCTACAACAACTATTCGCCGTATTCCACCGATGAAGCCAGCGGCCTTTATGGTCAGAAGAAGCCTTATCTGGAAGGCAGAAAGAACATCCAAGTGTATTCTGCCGTGCCGCATAAGATCGTGGATGGCACCATTCTCAACTGCAGCTATGGCGACAGACCGGCCATCAAGCGTATCGTTGGTGTCGGCAATGGCGGCAACGAGCTTGAACTCACGCAAGAATCCATCGACAGGATCTTGAGCAAGCCCATGGCCGACGATTCGCTCAACGTGTTTGGCAGCCCCAACTATCCGATTGACTACCACCCGTCATACGAAGCCGGCTACGGCCCGCTCGACGTGAAGGTCATCGACCCGCTGAAGGTGGTTTCGACTTCCTACGAATTGTGGTTCGACACCCTCTTCCCGCAATACTCCTATAATGTTACGGGTAGCCTCGATATCGAGGGTGACTCTGCCATGCGTATGGCCTCCAATTGGTATTTGAAGGACTTGCAGACCGGTGAAGTCTTCAAGAGCGACACCACCACGGTGTATGGCGACGAAAAGATGTTCATCGACAGAGGCATCTCCGTCACCATCAACCAGCCTTATGAAATCGGTCGTATTTACGTCGGCCAGATGTATTATAAAGGTGTGACTGACGAGTGGCACAATTACGACGCCGTCGTTGCCACCAACAACGGCGTGATCACCTCGTCCATCGAATTCCAAGACCCGAACAACCAGTGGCTGGACGGTATCCGCGACAAGGACGTTCCTGGCACCGTGCTGAACTGGATCCGTTCCGGAACGTATGCCTCAAAAGACAACGCTTCCGATAACGACTATTCCTGCTCGGCCGAATCGACCTCGGGCGCCAACAGGCCTTGGGACCCGGACGAGAGCTTCGAGAAGGTTGCCTATGGCACTTGGGCTCCTTATCTGCTGTGCGCTGTGTCCAAGGACAATCTTCCTGCTCCTGGCGCCAATTCCACCTCGCGCGAAAGCAGCTACTTCAAGAATACCTGTAGCGTTGACATCGTGTTCACTGCCGATACCAACCTTTGGACACGTTGCCCTGTCATCGAAATGTGCGCCGACAAGAACCTGTCGGAAGGCGGTGCCCTCCAGTTTGACATGCGTAAGCACGCTTCCATCGACAAGCAAGGCAGGTCGAGGAGTGGCGACTACACGGAGCGTGTGCCCAGCACGGATGAATCCGATCCCGACTTCATCTCGCCTTATGGCATGGGCTGGTTCCCCGGCTATGTCATCGACGTGGAGACCGGTGCCCGCATGAACGTGGCCTACGGTGAAGACTCCTATCTGGAGGACATGAACGGACGCGACATGGTCTTCAACCCCGCCAAGCTCCTCAAGAGCACGGTTGACGGTGACTATGGTGACCTGTCGCAACTGATGGATCCGGCGGTGATTCGCAACTATGGCACCGACAACGAGCCGGTCATGGGCGGCAAGCACTTCGTCTATATCTGGCGTATGGACTCCATTCCTATGGCCTACGACTCTCCTTGGAGAGACGTCAAGAACTACGCCTACGATGGCGGTAGAATGCTGTTCAAGACCTTGGACACCATCCAGAAGATCAAGAAAGTGCAGATTGCCACCAACGTCCGACTCAACTTCTACAAGTTGGCCATGTGGGTTGGTATGCCGATGGGTATCGAAGGCACGGAATGGCTGCCCGAAGGCAACGACTGCCGCGTCCGCATCCGCATCGCCAAGCCTTATGATGCCGGTTATGCCGGGTTCCCGTTGAAGTTGCAACCCGATTCGTTGATGATCAACAATCTGTATCCGAAGTATGAGTTCTCCATCGACGGCATGAATCCGACGATGAACGACCCGGTGAAGAGTGCCGAAGACCTTGATTTGGTCACGGTGGTTCCCAACCCGTACTATGCTTACTCGAACTACGAAGGCAACGCGCTGACCAACCGAGTGAAGATTACCAACCTGCCGAAGCGCTGCGTGGTGACCATCTTCACCATCAGCGGAACGAAGGTTCGTCAGTTCCAGAAGGACAACGAAGACCCCAACATCAATTGGGACCTCACCAACTACGCCAACACGCCGGTGGCCAGCGGATTCTACCTGATTCACGTCAAGGACCTCACCAGCGGAGGCGAGAAGACCATCAAGTTCTTCGGAGCAATGCGTAAGATTGACCTGAACACCTTCTAAATCAATGTAACTGCTAACCAATTAAATTATCACATCATGAAAAGATTATTTAGATATATTACGATGATTCTGGCCGTCCTTTTTGGACTTACAGTATCACAGGCATTTGCAGGTAATCCGGATCGTTCAGGCCAAGCCGGAGCTCCCGAATTGTTGATCAACCCATGGGCTGCTTCATCAGGTTGGGGCAACGCGGGCATGTCGATGGTGCACGGCGTCGATGCCATTTTTGGCAACGTTGCAGGCATCACGGCCACCAACAAGCTTGACGTGAACTTCTCCTACACCAGCTGGCTGGCAGGCTCGGGAGCCGACCTCGGCATTTCCTCCTTCGGCTTGTTGGCTCGCGTGGGCGAGTCGAGCGTACTCGGCCTCTCGATGATGACGTTCAGCTTGGGCGAGATCCCAGTGACCACCACCGAGAACCCCGATCCGGGCACCCTTGGTACCTATAAGCCCAACTTGATGAACATCAACTTGTGCTTCGCCAAGGCGTTCTCCAACAGCATCAGCGGCGGCTTCAACCTGAAGATCATCAGCGAGTCCATGCGCGACATGGGCGGCGTGGGCGTCGCTATCGATGCCGGTATCCAGTACGTCACCGGCCCGTTCGAGAACATCCACTTCGGCATCACGCTGAAGAACATCGGACCCACGATGAAGTTCTCGGGCGACGGCCTTTCCTACAAGGCTTTCCTCATCCAAGGCAGTTCGAACCAGTTCACCGTCATCCAACGTGCCGATGAATTCGAGTTGCCCACCCAGTTGAGCATTGCCGCCGCCTACGACTTCGTCTTGGGAGAGACTTCCAAACTGACCTTGGCCGGCAACTTCAGCTCCAACTCCTTCACCAAGGACCAAATCACCTTGGGCTTGCAGTACAACTGGAACGACATCCTGATGCTCCGTGCCGGTTATACCTACGAGAATGGCATTTGGGCTAAAGGAGGCTTTGAAGACAGTGACGACGCCATGAACGTCAACAGAGGACTAAGCGCAGGCCTGTCGGTTCAGGCTCCCCTCACCAAGGGTGAGAACGGAATCAAGCTGGCCGTCGATTATTCCTTCAGAGACACTTATACTTACAAAGGCCACCACAGCGTTGGTGTGAGAATTATTTTCTGATTATCGCTTGCGGTATCGAAAATAATTCGTATCTTTGCAGTCGCAAACCAAAAGAAGACCCTTATTTCGGTAAGGGTCTCTTTTTTGCAATGTTTTTTGAAATCATATTTTACCAATCATGTCTGAAATCAAATACTTTACCCCAGAAGGGTTGCAAAAACTGAAAGACGAACTCGATGACCTGATTCTTCGTGAACGTCCGCGCATCGTGCAGGCCATCCAGGAAGCTCGCGACAAGGGCGACCTCTCCGAGAATGCCGAATACGATGCCGCCAAGGAAGCCCAAGGCTTGCTTGAAGCCAAGATCGCCGAGTTGCAGGACCTGATTTTCAACGCCCGCGTCCTCGATGAATCAAAAATGGACAACACCAAGGTGTTGCTTTATTCCACGGTCAAGATCAAGAACATCAAGTCGGGCTTGGTGATGACTTATGCCATCGTGCCCGAAAAGGAGGCCAATTTCAAGGAAGGCAAGCTCTCCATCAATTCCCCCATCGGTCAAGGACTGTTAGGCAAACAAGTGGGCGAAGTCGCCGAAATCCAAGTTCCGGCCGGCAAAGTCCAATTCGAGATCATCGAAATCACCCGTTAACACCCAATCGCCATGGCTACCATTTTCTCAAGAATCGTGAAAGGGGAGATTCCCTGCTATAAGATTGCGGAGAACGAAAGGTTTTTTGCCTTTTTGGACATCAATCCGGTGGCGAAAGGCCACACTTTGGTGATTCCCAAGCGTGAGACGGACTACATCTTCTCGCTCGATGACGAGGAGCTGGCCGAGATGACCGTATTTGCCAAGAAGGTGGCCCTGGCCATCGAGAAGGCAGTGCCTTGCAAGCGCATCGCCGTGGCCGTCATCGGGCTTGAGGTGCCTCATGCCCACATCCACCTCATCCCGATTTCGCAAGAGGGCGACATGGACTTCAAGAAAGAGCATGTACACCTGAGCGAGGCCGAGTTCCTCGACGTGCAGAGACGTATTGTGGAGCAGTTGTAATCGCCATGCGATACTACATTGTTGACGCTTTCACCGACCGACCCTTCGGCGGTAATCCAGCAGGTGTGGTGTTGCTCGATGATGCCGGTTTCCCCTCCGAGAAACTGATGCTTCAGATTGCCGCCGAATTACGCTATTCGGAGACGGCGTTTGTCAAGAAACATTCCGATAAGGAGTTTACAATCAGATACTTCACGCCAAAGGCCGAAGTGGATCTTTGTGGCCATGCCACCATCGCATCATTCCATTTGCTGCACCATGAAGGCTTGGTTGCGAGACAATGCCTATGCCATACGCTTGCCGGTGACTTGCGAATCGAAGCAGGAGAAAAGGTGATGATGCAGATGGCCGCGCCGCGCATTGTCGCCACAATCGAGGAGAGTGAGGAAATCTATAAGGCATTGGGAATCAAAGGCTATCGACCAAATTTACCCCTACAAATCGTCTATTCCGGTCTCCCCGACATCATGATACAAATCCCGGATGTCGAGACCTTGCAGGCCTTGAATCCCGACATGGAGTCCATCGCTGCCATTACCAAGAAATACGATGCGGTCAGTTTCCATGTCTTTGCTTTCGCCAATGATGGCTACACGGCGCATGTCCGCGACTTCGCCCCTTTGTATGATATCCCAGAAGAATCGGCCACGGGTACGGCCAACGCCGCCTTGACCTTTTATCTGCAACAAAATGGATGCCTTGGTGCCGAAGCGGAATGTGCCTTCCTGCAAGGCGAGGCCATGGGACGGCCTTCGGTGGTTGCCACACGCATCCTGAAAGACGGCACGCTCTTTGTGGGCGGGATAGCGGCTGTGGTTGCACATGGGGAACTATTCCCTTAATCATAAGTGCTTTTCCATCGTTTCAACAACGGGAAACAGCTTCGCATCATCTGTACTTCCAACAAACTCCACGCCAAGGTCCTTGCATACGGTTTGGGCAGTCGTATGGCCGCTTTGGGCCGCTGGAGGAAGTCCGCCGGAATAGGCAGTCCGTTGTCCGGTGAAGTACAGGCCTTCGCGATAGCGGACAGGAGCGTGGTACAAGCGTCGCAGGGGCGGCCAGTCCGTCATGTAGCTGCCCTCAAAGGTGCTGCAATAACGCTCGTAGGTGAGCGGCGTGGCCATGTCGGTCACAGCCACGGCATCCTTGATTTCGGGAATCACATCACCAATGGCTTCAAGGAAATCCGCCATCACCTCTTTCTTCTTGGCCGCATAGCTTCCGTCTTCCTTGGCCGCCTTCCAATAGCCGTAGGTGGGGCCATGCAGCAGGCAGGTGATGACACTGCAACCTTCGGGAGCATAGCCGTCTTCTGTGGCATAGTTGTTCACAATAACCGTTTTGTATGTGCGTCCGGCGGCTTTCAAGGGACGGGGCAACACAATCTGCATGGAGCGAGGCCAAGCGGACAAGTCGGCCTTGACGCCGACACCGAGAAACATGCACTGGGTCGTCCTCAGCCCCGACCGCATCTTCTTGGCCCAGCCATCTTGTAGCGGTTCTTTGAAAAGCCTGTCGATGGCACTGCGGGCATCGACGGAGACAACCACGACATCGGCGGTCAAGTCACCATCCTTGGTGCGCACCGACCACTGCTTTCCTTCCTGCGAAATCTCCAATGCAGGCATCTGGTATCGGATTTCGCCACCGCACCGCAAGAAAGTGCCGGCCATGTTTTGCGCCATGCGCAGGGAACCGCCTTTGGGGTAGCCGCTGTCGCCCACTTGAAACGTCCCCAAAGTGTAAATCAGCGAAAGCGCATTGATGTCAGGCTCCACAACGGCGGCCAAAAGCGCCCTTATCCGGGGATTCTTGAACCTTTTGGCATAACCACGGGCCGACTGAGCCAACAAAAGAGGAGTGACGAGGGCAGCGGGCAGCATCTTGACGTATTCCCAAACAGAAAACGGCTTGGGATTGCGGACTTTCAGGCCCATTAAATCCTTGATAGGCTGATGGAAATTCTTGAAACAAGCCAAGTGGAAACGCAAGCCCCACAAGGCCAAACGGTCCCTAATGCCCGTGATTTCAAGGCCGTGCAAGTCCCGAAACAGGGGCATGGTGCCTTTTTCGTCCACCAAGGTATAGATGGGGTCTTTGAAATGAACTGGGTTGTTTTCCTGCAAGGCACCGGTCTCTATCCAAATCTGGTGCAAGGGAATTTCTTTCTTGGCTCCGATGAGCCAGTGTACACCGCCCTCGAAAGTGTAGCCTTGGCGCTTCCAATTCGTGGAAACGCCGCCTGGACCAGCGGTTTTCTCCAACACAAGGGTTTGTATATCTGAACGTTGCAGATAGATGGCCGTGGTAAGTCCCGAAATGCCTGCACCGATGACTATTGCTGTCTTTAGAGCCATGTTTTTGTTGGTTTTGTGTTGATTCGAAAACAAACTCTTTTGTCATTTTTTCGGTGCTCCCCCGCCAAAGTCGTCATAAAGGATGTTCTCGACAGGCACACCCAAATTGTCCAACATGTTGACCACGGCGGCACTCATCGGGCCGGGACCGCATAGGTAATATTCGATGTCCTCTGGGGCGGGATGGTCCTTCAAGTAAGTGTCGAACATCACTTGATGGACAAAGCCGGCGGTGTATTTCACGTTTTTCGCATCGGCGGCGGGGTCGGGGCGGTCTAAGGCCAAGTGGAAATGGAAGTTCGGGAAGTCCTTCTCAAGTTGAAGGAAGTCATCGAGATAGAAGACCTCGTTGAGGGCGCGGGCACCATAGAAATAGTGCATCTCGCGGTCGCGGACGTTCAAGGTGCGGGTCAGGTGCATGATCTGTGCGCGAAGCGGAGCCATGCCTGCGCCACCGCCTACCCATATCATTTCTGGTAGTTTAGAGTTTAGAGTTGAGAGTTTAGAGTTGCCATCAGTCTCGTGTCCCGTAGTCTCGCGTCCCGCGTCCCGTAGTCCCGCGTCCTTCACATGGAACTCGCCGAATGGCCCTGACATCAGCACCTTGTCGCCGGGTTTCAGCGAGAAAATGTATGAGGAAGCCACTCCCGGATTCACGTCCATGAACCCCGAACGGTCGGGCTTGAACGGCGGTGTTGCGATGCGCACAGTGAGCATGAACACGTCGCCCTCGGCGGGATAGTTAGCCATCGAATAGGCACGGACGGTCGGCTCGGTGTTGACGCACTGCAAGTCGAACATCTTGAACTTCTTCCAAGTGGGAAGATACTCAGCGCCAATGAGTTCCTTGTCGAAGTCGGAATAGTTGACCTTGAACTTCGGAATCTTGATTTGGGCATAACTGCCAGGGATGAAGTCCATGTGCTCGCCAGCGGGCAGTTGCACCTTGAACTCTTTGATGAACGTGGCCACGTTGCGGTTGCTGACCACCGTACACTCGTACTCCTTGACGCTCAGAATCGACTGAGGCACAACGATTTTCATATCCTCTTTCACCTTCACCTGACAGCCCAATCGCCAATGGTCTTGCACTTGTTTCCTCGTGAAGAAACCCGTCTCGGTAGGCAGGATGGAGCCGCCGCCTTCCACGACGCGACATTTGCACTGGCCGCAGTTTCCCTTGCCGCCACAGGCCGAAGGCAGAAACACCTGCTCATCCGCCAAAGTGGTCAGCAGCGAGCTTCCGGGTTGCACTTCAAGCTCCTTGTCGTCGTTGATGGTGATTTTCACTTTCCCTTTGGGCGTCAACTTGTTGCGCACCCAAAGCAACAAGGCCACGAGCAGCAATGTGATGCCGAGGAAAACGGCGAGGCTAATCAGTATGGTTGATGAAAAGTCCATTGATTCAAAGTTTTATTCCCATGAATGCCATAAACGCGATACCCATCAAACCGGTGATGATGAACGAGATGCCAACGCCTTCCAAACCCTTGGGAATCTTGGAGTAGCGCAGCTTCTCGCGGATGGCGGCGATGGTGGTGATGGCCAACAGCCAACCCAATCCAGAGCCGAGACCGAACACGGCGGCTTCGCCCACATTGCCGAAACCGCGTTCCTGCATGAAGAGCGAGCAACCCAAGATGGCACAATTGACCGCAATCAGCGGGAGGAAGATGCCCAAGGCGGAATGTAGCGCAGGCGTGAAGGTCTCGATGACCATTTCCAGAATCTGCACGATGGCCGCGATGATGGCGATGAAGAGGATATAAGTCAGGAAACTCAAATCGACGGCGGCCCATCGCGGACTGATCCAAGCCAAAGCCCCGGGTGCAAGCAAATACTTGTTGACCAAATAGTTGACGGGAACGGTGACGACCAACACGAAAGTCACGGCCAAGCCCAATCCCGCGCTGGTCTTGACGGTCTTCGACACGGCCAAATACGAGCACATGCCCAAGAAATAGGCGAAAATCATGTTGTCCACAAAGACCGATTTCAGCAGTAGTTTCAGCAGTTCCATGGCCTATTGTTTTTGGTTGGTTTCTTGCATTTCGGGATGCCGCGTGCGCTGAATCCAAATGATGATGCCGACGAGAATCAGCGCCATTGGCGGGAGGATCATCAAGCCGTTATTCATATAGCCTGCTTCGTAGAACGACTGCGGGATGACTTGGTAGCCGAGCAACGTTCCCGAACCGAGCAGTTCGCGGAAAAAGGCCACGATGACAAGTATCAAGCTGTAGCCCAAGCCGTTGCCCAATCCGTCGAGGAACGACTCCCACGGTCCGTGTGACAAAGCGAAAGCCTCCAAACGTCCCATGATGATGCAGTTGGTGATGATAAGCCCCACATAGACAGAAAGTTGCTTGCTGACATCGTAGGCAAAGGCTTTCAGGAACTGGTCGATGAGGATGACTAAAGTGGCCACAACAACGAGTTGGACAATGATGCGGATGCGCGATGGGATGCCCTTGCGCAAGAGCGAGATGATGAGGCTGGAAAGTGCCGTCACAACCGTCACGGAGAGGCCCATCACCAAGGCAGGCTTCAGCTGGGCGGTCACGGCAAGGCACGAGCAGACACCAAGCACCAGCACCGTGACGGGGTTGGTCTTTCGCAGGGGTTCTATGAGGAGGGTTTTTGCTGACATTGTTATTTGTGTATTTCCAAAAACTTATAGCCATTGAAATGAATCATGTGTTCGGGGTTGTCGGCAATCCAAACCTCTGTTTCCCAAGCAATTTCTGTCACCCATTTCCGAAATTCCTTTTTGTCAAGGAATGATGTTATGAAAACAGGATTGGCTGTGCAGTTCTCCAATTGCTTTTTCAGTTTCATCACACGGATTTCGCTCATCGGGCCTGCACTGTGGACTGCTTCAATCAGGAACAACAGGTTTTTCTCACGGCAATAGGCAACCACATCGGGCAATTCTTCATGTTCCAATGCGAAAAACCCGATTTGCCCTAAAACTTCCTTGTTCATATACAGGAACTTATCCGAAGTGTCGCCAATGTAAAGGACTTCGGCACCCATTCCAAATCTTGGCAAGAAATCCTCGACAATCCGTTTTTGGAGAAGATTGTGTTCGCCAGCCGAAAGCTCCAACTCAACGCCTGAAGGCAACTTGACGGGTATTTTCTCCATGTTTCTTCTTCGTTCAAGCTCGTCTCTAAGCAGTTTGGCTTTGCTCCTGTATTCATTCAAACTCTTTTCCCATTCATTTGTTCCAAATGTCCGAATTAAGGAAGCAAACAAAGGGTTCAAGGCGTAGCCTCGTGTTGGATTGTTGGTCGCTTGCGAGTCGAAAGCCGATGAGTTTAGGACAATTTGGGCTTGGACAGGCATGAGCAAGTCCTTTCTGCGGATGTCGTCATACGAACCAGACGAGATGTTTTCGCCATAGTTGGCATTCTCGTAATTGATGATTTCTCTTGTCGTCAGAAAATGGTTGTCGTCAGCAGACTTCGCCTCTGCAAAGCTCGTTTTTATGTCACCGACAGCCAAGCAAGCCATTGCCATCTTTTCCAATCTACGCGGCGTCCCATCCAAGGGGATTCCAACCTCTCCAAGGATGTCTAACATTGAGAATATCAATTTTTTGACATTTTCAGCCTTGTTTCCAGTCAATTGTATATCCATAGTCAATCAAATAAAGTCAAAGGTACGGTTCTTTCCAATATTTCGTCTTCGTCCATTGTAGGCAACTCAAATGTCTTTTTCACTTGCAACGCCAACTGATAGGCCAACAAAGGCGGAACGGCGTTCCCAATCTGGTTGAACTGCTTGATTTCGGTTCCCGTAAACTCAAACCAATCAGGGAAACTCTGTAGTCGGGCGGCTTCCCTCACCACCAAGCGCCGTCTTCTTCCGTCTTTCAATCGAACTCGCTGCATGTCGCTGGTGCAACCAGCCAAGTTCCTGCAAGTCAGTGTTCTGGCTGGCCTGTCGGGATACAGGTCGCGAGGGTTGATGCAATCGGATTTCTTCTCATAAATGGCAATATACTCGTCCTGCCGAGGAGTGAGGATTTTGCTTTCATCCTCAACGGTGTCAATCAAGTCGCCAATCGCTTCGCCTACGGTCACTTTCTTTTGCTGCATGGTCGGAAAACGGAAAGCCGACTTGTGCCCGACCACAATCATCCTCTCCCGATTCTGAGGCACTCCATAGTTGACGGCGTTAAGGCATTTGTATTCAATGATATAGCCCAACTTTCCGAGCGCATCCCGAATCAGGTCAAAGTACCATTTGTGGGAATAGGCAAGGTTGCGGACGTTCTCAAAAAGAAACACTTTGGGCTGGATTTGCTTGACGGCATCGATGAAAATCGGGAAACCGTCGCGGGCATCCTCCATCCCTTTTTGGTTGCCAAAAACGCTGAAAGGCTGGCACGGCGGTCCGCCAATCACAATATCAGCATCGGGATATTCAAACCCGACTTCCAATTTCTGGAAATGACATGTGCCTTTCAGATTTTTGTTGTATGTATTGACGGCATTTTCCTCAAACTCATAGCCAATCGTTTCAAAACCAGCCGCTTCGAATCCCAGCGACAAGCCGCCGCATCCCGCAAAAAGGTCGATGACTTTTGTCGGCTCGGTGATTTTCGGTGTCAATATGCCGTTTATATAATTGTTATACATTGGTTATGAGTTGTTTATCGTATCGTGTCGTTTTTAAAAATGTAATCATTCTATTCAATTCCCTGCAATCTTTTCAAAATAAGGCGCATACGCCTCCAAAGTCCGGTCAATCATCTCCTTTACGCCGTTGGAGGTCTTGGTGGCTCCCGTGATGGCGTCGAACTCGATGGGGGCAAGTCGGCCTTCTTTGCGGATTTGTTTCCCTCGGAACTGGCTCTGGAACTTCTCCGTGGTGATTTCGCCGCCCAAGCCCGGGGTCTCCGACTCGTGGTCGAAGTTGGCATCCACCACCTTGCCGTCCACGTCGATGGCGATGTAGCCCGAAATGGGTCCCCAAAGCCCCTTGCCTTTCATCGGGATGACGCTGACACGCCTGTCGATGACGAAAACGGGAAGCGTGCCGTTGTTGTCGGGGCGGCCCTTTTCGTCCAAAAGGAACTCGTCGGTGCAATGTTCATCAAACAGCGCGGCGGCGTTGTCGGCATTCACGTCGGCGAGACCCGCCGCACGGAGGATGTTGATGCGTTTCTCGTTCTGCTTGTTTTCGTCTTGACGCGGCTTCAGCCAAATGGCGGCAGCGGTGAGCAAAGCGGCCACGACGACCACTAAAACCGTGGCGTACAAGAAGATATATCCGTTGCTGTTGATGTCTTTCTTCATAGGGCTTTCGTTTTGGCAAGGGCGCGTTTTTGGCGTTTCCTGATGTTATGGGCAATCACGCAATGGTCGATAAGCGGCGCGAAGCAGTTCATCAGTAGTATGCTGAGCATCATGCCTTCGGGATAGGCGGGGTTGACGACACGCAGCAACACGGCAAAGGCGCCGATGAGGAAGCCATAAATCCATTTCCCGACATTGGTCTGCGCCGCCGTGACGGGGTCGGTGGCCATGAAGACCGCACCGAACATGAAGCCGCCCATCAAGTAGTGGTAGTAGAAGGGAAGTTGGAAGTAAGTTGAGAGTTGAGAGTTGAGAGTTGAGAGTAGGTTGAAGCCGAGGCCCATCAAGCCGCCTCCTATAATGACCGAAAGTATGATGCGCCAGCTGGCGATGCCTGTCAGCAACAGCAACATCGCGCCAAGCAGGATGGCGATTTTAGAGGTCTCGCCCATGCAGCCTGGGATGCCGCCCCAAAACATCGTCCAAGCGGAAGGCAATTCCGTGCCGCCGTTGGCGAGGATGCCGAGCGGCGTGGCCCCCGTGAAAGCGTCGGGTTGGCTGGCAATCCAGACCTTGTCGCCCGACATGACCGAGGGATAGGCGAAAAACAGGAAGGCACGTGCCGTCAGCGCGGGATTGAGGAAGTTCATTCCCGTGCCTCCGAAGGCTTCCTTGCCGATGACGACGGCAAAGGCCGTGGCCGCCGCCACCATCCACAACGGGACATCGGGAGGCAGGACCATGGGGATGAGCATTCCCGTGACCAAGAAGCCCTCATTGACCTGATGGTGACGGATTTGCGCAAAGACAAACTCGATAGCCAAGCCCGTGACGTAGGAAACGACGATGACGGGCACGGCCTTCGCCAAACCGAAACCGATGGTCTGCCAAAAGCTGACCGTTTCGGCGGAGGCCAAAAAATGCTGGTGGCCAACGTTCCAGATGCCGAACAGCAAGGCCGGCATGAGGGCGATGACCACGGTGATCATCGTGCGTTTCAGGTCAACGGCATCGCGGATTTGGCAGCCGTGTTTCGTGGTTGTGTCGGGCACGAAAAGGAAGCTCTCGAAGGCCTCGAAGGTCGATTGCAGCCATGCGAAGCGGCCACCTTCCACGAAGTTCGGCTTGATTTTATCGACATACCGCCGCAGCCCGCTGATGCGGTCTTTCACGGTGCCGTCCTGTTCCTCCTTCGAGGCGATGAAGAAGTCGCGGAGCATGTTTCTGAGTCTGGTCTTGCCCTTTTCCATGTCGCAAAAATAGGGAATAATTTCAAATGCGGCGAATATTAATACAAACACCCGAATGCCCAAAGCGGGATGCGTCGCGTCGTGGCGCTGTCGATGCCGTCGGCGGCAATGTAGGCGTTGGTTTCGCCTTGCAATTGCTTGTAACTCTTGTCTTTGCCTCCCACTTCGATGACAATGTCGCGGTCGATGCGGAAATCGCCCGTTTTCAGTCCTCCGTATTCCACGCGATGGCCAGTCGAACGGAGTTGGTTGCAGAAAAAGGTTTCGCGCACCGTCCCGATTTCTGGTGCCGTTTCGGAAAGGGTATAGAGCAAGTTGCTGTTGTCGAGCAGGATCTTGTCGGGCTTCTGCAAGTCGGTCATCTTGTCGAGTTCGGTGAAGAGCCGCTGGATGAGTGCGGCTTCCTCCAAGTGCTTCAAGTATTTCAGGGTCGTCGGACGCTGGATTCCGATGAGTCGCGACAGCTTGGCGATGTCGATTTCATACGGTACAATCTGCGAAAGCACTTGTAGCAACGCCTTGATATTGCGGCTGTTGCCAACCTCAAGTCCCCTAAATTGCGTCAATTCGGTGTCGATGATGTAGTTGACCACCGACTCAATCCGGCTTTGGTAAATCCGTTTGTTCTCGAAATAGAAAGGGTAATATCCCGCCTTCAGATAGTTGGGGAAATGCTCCAAGGGATGGCATTGCTGCTTGACTTCCGAGCAAAACTTGTTTGGCGAAGCGAGCAACTCGTTGAGTGTCAAAGGCTCAATCTTGGTTCCCGTTTCCATGCACAGGTATTCGCGAAACGAAAGTCCGGGCATCTCGTATTCCGTCAGGCGACGCGAGAGGTCGGACTGCCCGTCGTTGATTTGCAGCAGCGACGAGCCGCTGATGACGATGTGCAGGTTGCGGTGCAGGTCGTATATTTCCTTGATTTCGCGGCTCCAGTTCTTGTATTTGTGGATTTCGTCGATGAACAGGTATTGCCCCCCGATTTTGCAGAATTGGTCGGCGGTGTCGATGAGGGAATGTGTGGTGAAATAGTTGGTGTCGGCCGAACAATACAGCACATGGCGGTCGTCGGGCGCAAAGTTCAGCTTGATGTATTGCTGCATCAAGGTGGACTTGCCCACGCCTTTCGGCCCTTTGATGGCAATCAGCCTGATGCTCCAGTCGATGCGGTTGATGAAACTCCTTACGAAGTCCGTCGATATGGTGGAAATGTACTCGTCGTGTCTGTCAAATAGCTTATCCATGGCAAGTTGCGTTTTGTTTGTTTCCCTTTTTCCTTTTCACGCTGCAAAGATAGTGTATTTTCCAATATACATAACAAAATAAATAATGTTTCTTATAAAATACATAATTACATCAAAAGTGTATTTTCAAAAATACATAATAATGCAAATAGTGTATTTTGCAAAATACACATAGTTGAATATGCTATAAAAATAAGGTGATTACGATGATTATTGGTTTTCCTTTCCCAGCATCTCCAAACCTTTCCTGACGATGCCTTGGATGTCGGTCTTCGAGGTGTCGATGAACTCGCAGAGCGCGAAGTCCTCAGGGTCAACTTCGTAAATGCCAAGGTTTTCCATCAGTTCGATGTCGCCGACGATGCAGGCCTTGATGAGTTGCAACGGCAGGATGTCGAAAGGGAAGACCTTTTCGAACTCGCCCGTCATAACGTAGGCGCGCTCCTCGCCGTGCATGTTGGTGTCGAGGTCGAAAGTAGGCTGCAAGGTGTTGGGAATGAACGCGGAAGGGAAGGTGTGCGACACGCTGAACTTCTTGAATCCAGGCCAAATCCAGCCCAACATTTCGTGGCGTTCGTCGCCTTCGGGAATGACGCTGAGCATGTTGTGGTAAAAGCCGATGAACTCGTTTTCGGTCACGGCCTTGCCAGTCAGCACATTGCCGCTGACGATGCGTTGTCGGCTGTCTTTCAGGTTGTTATCGGTGAGGGCAGCGATGGAGGCTCCCAACTTGGTCTTGCAGTAGTGTGGGTGCAGCAGTCCGCTTCCGGCAACGGCATAAAGGCGGCTGAAGTCGAGCCGGCCCGTGCGGAAGAAATGCCCGATGTTGACGACTTCGGGCAGGCCGCAGTACCAAACGGTGTCGCCCTTGTTGATGGGACAAATCCTGTTGATTTGCGTGCCCACGTTGCCCGAAGGGTGCGGTCCGCTGAAGGTGTGGAGCACGACGTTTTTCGCCTTGCGCAACACTTCCGATTTCGTCTTTTCGGCGTGGATGCAGAGGTGTAACTTGTTGTTTGACAAGATGGAAAGCACCTCCAACCCCTTTTGGAGCGACTCGGGGAAATGCTCGGCGAGGAAATCCATGTCGGGTGCGAGCGGCGATGAGTCGAAGGCGCTGACGAAAAAGGCCTTTGGCGTGTCGTCGGGACGGGCGACGGTGGAGTAGGGCCGTTGGCGGATCATGGGCCAAAGTCCAGTTTCCAAAAGGCTTTGCGTGAGGCTTGCTTTGTCCATTTGCCCGACTTCAAATTCCTGAGGCTCAAACTGTTGGTCTGAACGGATGACGACGGCCTGCAACAGCCGTTTCGCGCCGCGTCGGATTTCGGTCACCGTGCCGCTGGCGGGTGCGGTGAAGCGGATGCGCTCGTCGCGCTTGTCGCAAAAAAGCGGTGATCCTACTTTCACAGTGTCGCCTTCATTGACAATCAACCGTGGAGTAAGTCCCATGAAATCAGTTGGTTGAATAGCGAACAAGTCAGGCTCAATGCAACTCATGGCACATTCGGCCTTGCCTTTCAGCTTGATGTCCAAGCCCCGTCTTATCTTGATGACCTGCTCCATAACGTGGATTTGGCGCAAAAATAGAGAAAAATCCGCCATGTTTTTGTACTTTTGCAATCGAAATTCCGTTTCGGAGAAAAATCAGTCCTATGAAAAGACTCACCTTATTATTAATAGGGGCGTTGTTCGCGACGGCGAGCCTTGTCGCCCAAGATTTCGGCCAGCCTTGCGGTAACATCAACTATCGTCCTGAGGTTCAGACCGTTTTGCTTTATGCCGACGACAACCAGCTGAACGACCCCATCGTTCCCTTGGACGACATGACGGGACGCCTTACGCTTTCTTTCGACATCATCGACGGCGAAGGCGAAGTGCTCAACTACACCTTCATCCATTGCAGTCACGACTGGCAACCGACTGACATTCAGCGCATAAAATACGCTTCGGGATTCGAGTCCGACCGCGTCGATGACTATGCCTTCTCGCGCAACACCTTGATTCCTTTCGTCAACTACCAACTCAAGTTCCCAAACGAAGACATGATGCCGCTCGTTTCGGGCAACTACCTCCTCATCGTGTTTGGCGACGACCTGAACGACCTCTATTTCACCCGCCGTTTCATGGTCATCGACGAGAAAGCCCATGTGGGGGCCACCGTGCCGCGCTATCCCGACGACTTGTCGCTCACCGACACACACCAACAACTCAACGTGAAAGTCAATATGAACAATTATTTGACGGGCAACACACAACAGTTCAGCTACTTGACTATTCGCCAAAACGGTCGCTGGGACAATGCCGCCGAGGGCTTGAAACCGACTTACGTCTATCCCGATTACATTTCATTTGAACATCATCCGCAGACGGTTTTCGAGGCCACCAACCAATACAGACGCTTCAATACCAGCAACTTCTATTTCCAGTCGGAGAACTTGGCGCACATCCGCCAGACCGACGAAATGTTTGAAATCGACATTGCCACCTGCGAGTCGCGGGCACGGAAGGCCTACGCGAGCTACGAGGACATCCACGGCGAGAAGTTTGTGTATGTGGAGAACGAGAACTTGGACAATTCGACCGAGGCCGACTATTGCCGCGTCAACTTTTTCTACAAGAGCGAAGCCCCTCTGACGCACGAAGACCTTTACATCATGGGTGCGCTCAACGACTGGCGTTTCGACGAGAGCAACAAGATGCGCTACGACTATCGTCTGCACGGCTACACCTGCTCCATGATGCTCAAGCAAGGCTACTACAACTTCATGTTCGCCACCGTTGACCGTAAGACCGGCGAAGTGAGGACCGACATGACCGCAGGCAACCATTGGGAGACCAACAATGTCTATAAGCTCTATTTCTATTATTACAACGCCATCAAGGGCTACGACGAGCTGATAGGATATAGTATGGTAAATTCACATTGATTTGTAATAACTTAACTACGAATTGTACGAATGAAGCCAATTATTACAAATAGAATTATGCAGCCAAAGCTGCAAATTTCACGAATGACGGATTCGTACAATTCGCAACGAAGTTGCAAAATTTTCGCCCCAAAATTCGTATAATTCGTGTAATTCGTAGTTCAATTGGAGCAAGTTTTAACCGATAGAATCACCTTGTTTGCCGAAATTCTCCTGCCCATCCCCGTGCCGGGCACCTTCACCTATCGTGTGCCGTTTGCGCTGAACGACCAAGTGCGCGTGGGTCAACGGGCCGTGGTGCAGTTCGGCAAGACCAAGATCATGTCGGGGCTGATTGTCGGCCTGACGGAAAAAGTGCCTTCGGTGGAGGTGAAATACCTGATGGACCTGCTCGACGACCAACCCTTGGTGAACGAGCGGCAACTCAAGTTTTGGGACTGGGTGAAGACCTATTACATGTGTCATCTCGGCGAGGTGATGCAGGCCGCCTTGCCCTCCGCGCTGAAGCTGAGCAGCGAGACGACGGTGGCCCTTTCGCCCGACTATGTGTTGGATTCCGTGGCCTTGAACGACTTCGAATACCTTATTGTGGAAGCCCTGCAAATCAAGCCGAAAATCGCCATCAGCGAGGTGAGCAAAATCATCGGGTTCAAGAAGGTGATGCCGCTGATACACAGCATGATGGAGAAAGGTATTTTGGTGATGGAGGAGGAGTTGAACGAGAAGTACAAGGCCAAATACGAGCGTTTTGCACGGCTTGCCCCCGACTATCGCGACGAGGCCAAGCTCCAGGGACTGATGGACAGCCTGACCAAACGCGCCTACAAGCAGCTTGAGGTGCTGCTCGCCTTCTTCACCCTCGGCGGCGACGCCGACAACGAAATCATGGTGAAGAACCTGCTGCAAAAGGCCAACGCCACGTCCACCGTCTTGAAAACCATGACCGAGAAAGGCATCTTCGAGGTCTATGAGCGCAAAGTCAGCCGACTGAAGGACTTCAAGGTGCAGACCGACGTGGATGCCATACAACTCACTGAGGCACAGCAGAAAGCCTTCGACGAAATCAAGCAAGGCTTTGAGGCACGGAAGCCCGTCATGCTCCACGGCGTGACCTCATCGGGCAAGACCGAAATCTACATCAAGCTCATCAAGGAAGCCATCGACCGAGGAAAGCAGGTTTTGTATCTCTTGCCGGAGATTGCCCTTACCGCACAGATTATCAACCGCTTGAAGGAATATTTCGGCGACCGTTTGGGCGTGTATCATTCGCGCTACGGCAACAACGAAAGGGTAGAGGTGTGGGAGCAGGTGCGCGACTTCGGGCAGACGCAATCGGCTAAACACCAGATTATTATCGGGTCGCGGTCGGCCATCTTCTTGCCTTATTCCGACATCGGACTCATCATCGTCGATGAGGAACACGACAGCTCGTTCAAGCAAATCGACCCTGCGCCGCGCTACAACGCCCGCGATGCCGCCATCGTGTTGGCCGCGATGCACGGGGCAAACATCGTCCTCGGCTCGGCCACGCCGTCCTATGAGAGCTACTACAACGCCTTGAACGGACGCTATCGTTTGGTGGAAATCACGGAGCGTTTCGGAGGCGTTCAGATGCCTGAAATCATCCTCAGCGACATGCGCGTGGAGCGACGGCGCAAGACCATGAAGGCCGACTTCGGCAGCACGCTCATCGACGCGATGAAAGAGACCTTGGACGAGCACAACCAGACCATCCTGTTCCAGAACCGGCGCGGGTTCTCGTTGCGCTTGGAGTGCGACGAGTGCCATTACGTCCCGCAATGCATCAACTGCGACGTGAGCCTGATTTACCACAAGAGCCAAAACGTGTTGCGTTGCCATTATTGCGGCTACACCGCCAGCGTGCCGACCGAGTGCCCCGTCTGCCACAGCACAAACATCCGAATGCATGGCTTCGGCACGGAGAAGATTGAGGAGGACTTGAGCCTCGTCATGCCAGAGGCCAAAGTGGGTCGCTTGGACTTGGACACCACGCGCTCAAAGAACGACTACCAAAGCATTTTGGAAGCCTTCCAAGACCACGAGACCAACATCCTCGTGGGCACGCAGATGGTCACCAAGGGCTTGGACTTCGACTCGGTGAAGGTGGTGGGCATCCTCAATGCCGACAACATGCTCTCGTTCCCCGATTTTCGCGCCCACGAGCGCAGTTTCCAGCTGATGGCGCAGGTGGCGGGTAGGGCAGGACGCAAAGGCAAGCAGGGGCGGGTCATCATCCAGACCTACGAACCGGCGCATCCCGTGCTTCAGGATGTGTTGCGCAACGATTTCCGTGGCCTCTACGACAAGCAGATGGTCATCCGGCGGCAGTTCGGCTATCCGCCGTTCTACCGCCTCATCCTCATCCGCCTGAAACACAAGGACTACCAGAAACTCAATCCCGCCGCAGCGGAGTTGGCTTCCATGCTTAGACCTATCTTCAAGCAAGACCTGCTCGGGCCGGAATACCCTGTGGTTTCAAGAGTCAAAAATCTGTATATCAAACAGATGATGGTAAAATTCCGCCGCGACTACAACACACAGAAAGTCAAGGAGTTGATAGCCGAGCAGATTCGGTTGTTCCAGCAAAACTCGGATTACAAGTCCGTTCAGGTGCAGGTGGACGTGGATCCGATGTAGGGTTGCTTCATCGAGGCAGTCGCTTCTGTCGCCCTTTCGGGGCTGAGCCTGCCAGGGTGCTGACGTAGGTCGCGACCTACGGCTAAGACAGTGTGGCCCTTTCAGGGCCGAGGCTGTTGGTACACCAACTTGTGGACCACAAAGTTGTGTACCAAAGAAAAATTCTGAACAAAATCCTTGCGTAATCCAAAATCTTTGTATCTTTGCCGCTGATTGTTCGGGGAACCATCCGGGCAGTTGAAGGCAATTTGTGCTTGTATCCGATTGACGAAATCTGGAAAATTTTGAAGTGGATATAAGATACGAATTCGTCGGCCTAATTTGTATTCATCAGTTATCATGTTGATACATATAGGCTGGGAAAACGTATCTGTTTTACTTCAAAGGTGTTTTCCAGAGCCTGTCAATCGAAATAGGTGCATTTCAAGTTTCCTAGCCTTCTTGTGTGTAATTTGCCGAATTGGGGAAGCTATAGGCAGAAAAGGTTGCGCCCGATTAACGTATTTAGGGATTGAAAAATGAAGAGATTTGTTGTTTTTACTTTTTTTTGGATGATTGCTCAAATAGTATTGGGGCAAGATTTAATCAAATTGACAAACGGTAGTTCCTATTTTGTAGAAATTCAATCTATTGACAATGATGTCGTAACCTATAATAATGGTAATCGAACAGTGACTCGGTCAATAGACGAAATTGCTTTGGTTGAATATCTGGAAGGTGGTGTCGAATACTTTCATTTAGAATCGTTGCAAATTATTAGTCCAGACGACATTGAAACGCCTGTTGACAAGAAAGGGAACAAAGTATATATTCCTTTTTCCAGTGACAAAGTTGCACACAGATGTGGCGCATTGAAATTGAGAGAACTTGTTGCTGAGAGTGGATTGTGGCAAGTAGTTGACTGTGAAGAGGAAGCTCATTTTGTCATGGAATTTGTTTATTCTGATACAGGGAAAGATCATGGGTTCGTTAATATAAAAGACAGGTATGGCAATATAATACATCAAACGCCTAAAGTCTATAACTCCGATATTGTTCCTTCTCATAAAGGAGAGGAGATAGCAGAAAAGCTATTTAAAAAATACATTAGGCGTCTTTAATCAATTGACAACAAATATATTACAATAATTTTATTGAGTAATAGATTCTACTTTAGAATCGGAATAGTGTCAATAAAAAACATCTATACCCAGCCATAACCTGAAATAAATCCGACCTATGGCTGGGTATAGCATATTTTTCTGACAATACGCACCCATAACAATCCCAAAATCTTTGAGAGTGCGCTTGGATAATGGTGGTTTTATAGCAGAAAAACTGCTTATACTTAGCCATAACTCGAAAAAATTCCGACTTATGGCTGATTATGACGCTTTTTTTCGTATTTTTGCCCCGATAAATTGAGGCAGTCATGAAAGAAGACATCATTGGCAGAAGAGAGGAAATCCATGAGTTGGAACGGCTTTACGGTTCTGGCAAGGCGGAATTTGTTGCGGTTTATGGGCGGCGAAGGGTGGGCAAGACCTTCCTCGTGAAGCAGCTCTTTGAGAAAGAACTCGTTTTTTCGGTAGCGGGATTGGCTAACGAGAAGACAAACAGACAGTTGAAAAACTTTTACAAGACCTTGCGGCTGTATGACAACAACCTCAAGGAAACGCCCAAGGATTGGATTGATGCCTTCGACCTCTTGATACACTATCTCTTGTCGCTTGGCGAAGGCCGGAAAGTCATTCTTTTGGATGAGCTGCCGTGGATGGATACGCCACGGTCGGGTTTCGTCGCCGCACTTGAGCACTTCTGGAACGGTTGGGCCTCAATGCGCAACGACATCATGCTCGTCGTTTGTGGTTCGGTTTCATCATGGATTATGGACAAACTCATCAACAATCATGGCGGACTTCACAATAGGATTACGAAACGCATTTTGCTGCGACCTTTCAGCCTTCGTGAGTCGGAGGAGATGCTGCAAAGTGTGGGAATGAACTTGTCGCGGTATGAAGTGGCGGAGGCGTATATGATTTTTGGCGGCATTCCGTTCTATTTGAGTATGTTTGATGCAACGAAGAGTTTGAGCCAAAATGTGGATGCCTTGCTGTTTGGCAAAAACGCTTCTTTCGCCGATGAGTTCGACAATCTTTATGCTTCATTATTCAGAAACTCAGATGATTACATCAAAATCGTCACCTGTTTGAGCAAAAACAGGAATGGTTTGACGCGTGACGAAATCCTGAAAGAATCGGGAATAACTTCGGGTGGCTCCATTTCGAAAATCCTCAAGAACCTCGAAGTTTGCGGTTTCATCAGGCGGTATGCCATGATGGGTGGCGATGCGCGGCGCAATTTGTATCAGTTGCTCGATTTCTTCACCTTGTTCCATTTCCATTTCTTGGCCGAAGGCAGGGCGAGGAAAAACCATTTCTGGTCGTCGCTGCAAGGCACTCCGGTGTTTTATGCTTGGGCTGGACTGTCGTTTGAAATGTTGGCTTTGCAGCATGTCACCCAAATCAAGGGCAAATTGGGCATCGGCGGCGTGATGACCGAGGAATTCGCTTGGGTGAAGCCAGGAACATCCGATGTTGGCGGCGCACAAGTGGATTTGGCCATCGTCAGGAAAGACAAGACCGTCAACTTATGTGAGATGAAGTTTTGTGAAGCTCCGTATTTGCTTGATAAAGATGAGGATATGAAGCTTAGAATAAGGCTGAAGTCATTTAAGGAGACTTTGCCGTCACCAACTTATTCCATCCAACTCACTTTGGTGTCCTCTTTCGGTTTGGCCAATGGGAAATATGCTAGCACATTCCAAAACGAAGTTACACTTGACGACTTGTTTTGCTAAAAACTGCTTATACTCAGCCATAACTCGAAAAAAATCCGACTTATGGCTGATTATAGCGCGTTTTTTTGGAAAGTCGAAAGCAAGGACTGCTACGAAAAACCGACGAATTTTCCAATTGAGGCTGAAATTGTAAAGGTTCCTCAAAATGTCTGGCTCGTTTTGCCGAAAAACCCGTATTTTTGCGGACTTTTCCTAACTCAAACCGTTTCTATGAAAAGCCGCTTGATTCTATTGCTAACGCTCTTGTGCAGCGTCCATTTTTCCTTCGCCGCCGTCACCGTGAAAGGCCGTGTTTTCGACAAATCGACGGGTGCGCCGATGGAATACGCCACCGTCAGGGCGAGCACTTTGCCCGACTCGACCTTTGTGGCGGGTGTCATCACCGAGCCTTCGGGTGCCTTCTCCTTGCAATTGGAGAAAGGCCGCTATGTGCTTGAGTTCCAATACATGGGATTCATAACCTATTACAAGAACGTCACCCTTGACGGCACGAAAAACACGGTCGATTTGGGACGCATCGGCCTCTCGCCCGACCATCAGATGCTCGGCGAGGTGGATGTGGTGGCCGAACAAAGCACCTACGAGATGACCTTGGACAAGCGCGTCTTCAACGTGGGCAAGGACGTGGCCAACACCGCCGGCAACGCCATCGAGGTGTTAGAGAACATCCCCGCCGTGTCGGTCGATGTGGAGGGCAACGTCAGCCTCCGTGGCGACGACGGCGTGCGCATCCTCATCGACGGCAAGGAGTCGGGGCTTTCGGGCATGAGCACACAAGACGCGCTGCGCACCTTGCAAGGCGACATGATCGAGCGCATTGAGGTCATCACCAACCCCTCCGTGCGCTACGACGCGGAAGGCTCGGCGGGCATCATCAACATCATCCTGAAGAAGGACAAGCGTCAAGGCTTCAACGGCGCGGTCAACATCCGCACGGGCTATCCGTGGATGTACGGCGCAAGCCTCTCGGCCAACTACCGCCTGAAACGCTGGAACCTTTTCGCCAGCTACGGCTTCAACAGCCGCTCCAACATCGGCGGCGGCGTGAACCAGACCAAACGCTTCGACCTCATCGATGGTGACACGATTTTCACCCAACTCACCGACCAGTCCACCGAGCGCCGTATGCGCCGCATGGGACACAACGTGCGCGTGGGTGCCGACTATTACATCACCGACCACGACATCGTGAGCGCGGCCTTGGTGTATCGTTACGGCAGGTTGGAGACGCATCCCGTGGTGAAGTATTCCGACGAATATCCGCTAATGGGCGTTTCGTCATACGACGAGCGCGCTGAGGATTATGTGGAATACGAGCCGATGTATGAAGTGACTTTGGACTACGACAAGACTTTTGAGCGCAAAGGCCGCAGCCTGAAAGCCAACGTGCGCTATTTCACCAACGCCGAAAACTCAAGCTCCGACATCACGGAAACGCTCTATCCAGACCAAAGCATGGAGCAACTGCTGTCGTCGCTCTACCAGAAGACCGCCAACGACCAGCGGATGCGCAACCTGCAAGCCAGCATCGACTATGTGCATCCCTTTGCGCAGAAGGCCCAATGGGAAATCGGCGGGAAATACACCAACCGCAACATCAACAGCCTCTCGTCGGTGACCGAGAAAGACAGTTTGGGCGTTTACCAGCCTTTGGCGAACTATTGCTACGACTATGAATATAGCGAGCAGGTGGCGGCTTTGTACACCAGCCTCGGCAACGACTGGGGCCGCTGGTCGGGACAGGTGGGCGTGCGTGCCGAGATGACCGACATCTACACCAACCTGAAAGGCTATGCCCACGACGGCACCGACTCCATCAACGGCGGCAAGCCCTACATCGACTTCTTCCCGGGTGCGCACCTCAACTATTCGGTGAACGAGAACAACCAGTTCCAAGTGAGCTACACGCGCCGCATCCGCAGGCCGGGCTTCTGGATGATGAGTCCGTTCCGCAGCTACAACGACAACCGCAACATCCGCATGGGCAACCCCTCGCTGAAGCCGACCTACATGGACAGCTACGAACTCGGCTACATCCACTTCTGGGACAAGGCGAGCTTCAACTTCACGGGCTATTACCGCCACGGCACCAACATGATTCGCCATTACACTTACGAGGACGACGGCGTGTTCTACAGCATCCCCGTCAACTTTGGCAAGGCCGACGACTTCGGCGTGGAGTTGGTCGCCCAAGGGCAGATGACGAAATGGTGGAACCTCAACGGCAACGTCAACTTCTTCCGCAGCTACACGAATGGCTACATCGAGGACAAATACTACGAAACCGAGTCGTGGATGCTTTTCGGGCGCATGGTCTCAAAGTTCAAGATCAAGAACTGGTTCGACCTGCAACTGACCGCCCACGTCATGGGGCCGCACAAGGAGCCGCTCGGTATGCGCGACGGCAACTGGTGGATGGACTTGGCCGTGAGCAGGGAAATCCTGCACGGCAACGGCACCGTCACCTTCAACGTGCGCGACCTGTTTAACTCACGCAGCATGGGTGGTGAGTCGTGGGGCGACGGCTTCTGGCAATACAGCACCAGCACTTGGAACCGACGCTCGTTCTCGCTCAACTTCAACTACCGCATCAACCAGCAGAACCTCAAGCGTAACCGTCCTGGCGGCGACGACGACGATGACGGCGGCGGCAGCGAGGAACAATCGGACGACGGGTATTGATGCAAAAATAATGGCGACCTCAAACGGGTCGCCATTCTTTTTGTTGGTCGTCTATGCTTGAAGAAAATAGGGGCTTCAAAAGTGGCAATAGGATTTGGAAAAACTATTGCGAAAAACAAACTATCATTAAAAAAAATAAAATAAAAATAAAAAAAATCGAAGCCCCTATTGTCGTTATTTCAAGAAGGTTATCTTTTGTTCATTGTTGTCGTTGGCCCACGAGGATGTCGTCCTTGATGTGGGTGAGTATGTCGTTACATTCCTCTTGGTTGTCGTAGAAGAAGAGCCAGAGGGTGTGGTTGCTGTCGTCGGCGGCGGAGATGTAGCCGCTGTATCCGTAGTCGTGGGCGTTTCGCATCGTCGAGTCGGGGAAGGCAAGCCCGTCGGGGAGGGTGTTTTGCTCTTCCGGGAAGGCCCCGTTCTCTGTCAGGATGTTGTTGATCATGCTTTGTCCTATGGCTTTGGCCAAGATGTTGATGTATTCTTCCATGTCAAGGTTTGTCTCGTCGCCGAACTCCACCGGACCGTCGCCCACGATGATGGCATTGGCGGGCAAGGTGGAGTTTGACATGGGGAAGGTGCTTACGATGCCTTGGAGCTTCTCGGCGATGATGGCGTTCATCTTGTCGAGGCGTTCCGCGTCCACTTGGCTGGGTTCTGTGATGGTGTCGAGCCCAAGTTCCTCGATGAAGTCGGTGTCGAATCCCAAGCCTATCGAGACCACTTTCTTGTTGCCGGAAGGCAGGTCGAAGTCGGCGTCGAAGCAAAGGCTGTCGAGTTCAGGGAGTATGCCGAAGTCGCTTTTCAGTTGGGTCCAGTCCTCGTCGCAGTCGGCTTGGAGCATCAGCGCGTCGATCTTGTTTCCGCCGAGGGCGAAGTCGCCCAAGTAGGCCACGGTGAGGTTCTCGTTGTCGGCATATCGGGAATAGAGTTCGAGCGCGGCGTTGTCGGGCTTTGCCGTTGGGTCGGCGTTGTCCTGCTTGTGCCTGCACGAGATGAGCAGCGCCAAGGCGAGGATCGCAAGATATGTGCAGAAGTTCTTCATGGCTATTTCTTGATTATGTCGTTGGCGGCCATGACGATTTCTTGTGCCGAGCAGCCGTTGTTGCAAAGGAAGAACATGGTGTTGCCTTCGATGTTGACTTCTTGCGCGACGGGGGTGTCTGTGTCGGCGTCATTTTGGCGGCTCAGCCCGATGGCGGCCACGCCGATGACGAGGCTGGCGGCGGCAGCGTAAGGAATCCAGCGTTTGCGGCGGCGCGTGAAGGGGACGACCTCGGCCTCTTGGAGCTGTGCCCTGTGACGGGCAATCTCCGCCAAGTGCAGCAGATGGTCGTCGTCGGGCATGGTTTCCGTTGCCTGTTCGGTCCAGCTTTGCTTGCGGCGTTCCCAAACCTTTCGGAAGTCGTCGCGTTGTTGTGCATCCATTGTCGTGTTATTGCTGTTTGTGTCCATTTTTATGTGTTGTTTTCTTTTTCGTACAATTTCTTGAGATGGCGTTTGGTGCGGACGATGCGCATGGCCACGGCCCCGACGCTGCTTCCGGTCATGTCGGCGATTTCCTTGTAGGAGAAGCCGTCGAGGAAGGCGCGGATGGCGGTGCCGTCTTTCTCGGGTAGTGCGTCGATGAGTTGGAGCAACTGCTGATAGTCGCCATCGTCCCCTTCCGCAACGGTATCGACGTCCTTTTTTTGCTCAAGCGTTTCGGTGGCAGGGGTCCTGTCGCTCTTTCGGCGCAGCATCAGCATCGTGTTGGTGGCCACGCGCCACACCCAGGTCTTTTCCGAACTGCGTCCCTCGAAGGACTCGAAACTCCGCCAAAGGCTCACCATCACTTCCTGCACACGGTCGTCGATGCTCCAGTCTTGCCCGAGGTTGTAGTCGGAGCAGACATGCCAAATCATGGCCTTGTGCCGTAGCAGCATGGCGTTGAAGTCGGCTTCGTTGGATTTCTTGGCCGCATGTTGTCCGTTTGGCTCGTGGGACTGCATTCGTGCTATTTTTGTTGGTTTAGGTGCAAGGGCAAACGGAAAAATAACGCGATGGATGTTATTTTTCGCATTTTTGCGCCTAAGTAAAGGTCACTTCAGGCAGTTTGAATCGAAATCATTATCTTTGCAGCCTGAATACATTATCAAAAAACCACCCATCTATGCAGATTCAGTTTGACAGATCCAAGCATGTTTTCCATTCGGACGCATTTGCAGAAATAATCAAGGACACCATTCGGTTCTTTAATGGTACACCTGTTCATCAGTTACCTCCTCCTGAAAACTTTATTGGAGCAGGCGTTTATGCCTTGTATTACATTGGTAAAAATTCCTACTACAGACACCTTTATGAATTAAATAGGTTGAACTTTGTTCAACCCATATATGTAGGAAAAGCTGTGCCTCGCGGTTGGCGACAAGCAAGAGTGCAAGAAGCCTCAAACGAGTTGTTCTCTAGATTGGCGGACCATTGCAATAGTATCAATCAGGCGAGCAATCTGGAAATTGAAGATTTCAGATGCCGTTTCATGATCCTTGAAGAGGCTTCCGTTGACATGATAGGTACCGTCGAAGCGGCTTTAATACGCCAATACACCCCTATATGGAATAGTTGCATAGATGGTTTTGGAAATCATGACCCCGGCAGCGGACGCTATGATCAAGCCAAGTCGGATTGGGACATTTTACATCCAGGACGCAAGTGGGCAACTCGTCTTCGAGGCATTCATCCTACAGAAAATGAAATAATTGCCAAAGCCGAAAAGTATTATAGGAGCGATGAATAGTATTGAGATTTTTTCAGGAGCAGGAGGTATGGCCAAAGGATTGGAATTGGCAGGAACCAAACATCAGGCATTTGTGGAATGGAATCCTGATGCATGTAACACTCTCAGACGAAACTATGGTAACGACCTTGTTTTTGAAGGCGATGCGAGAAACTTTGTCTTTTCAAACTACAAAGATATTGATATTATTGCCGGCGGTCCCCCTTGTCAACCTTTCTCTCTTGGCGGAAAGGCCAAAGGCTCTGACGATAAGCGAGACATGTTTCCAACCGCCATATCCGCTATCAGGACATTGTTACCCAAAGCTTTTATTTTCGAGAACGTGAAAGGTCTGCTTAGAGAATCTTTCTCTGGATATTTCAAATACATCATCCTTCAACTTACTTATCCTGAAATTGAGTTGAAATTCGACAATTGGAAAGAGAATTTTGCAACATTACAGACTATTGATAATGAAGGGGCTTATAGCCACATAAAATACCATGTAACCTATCAATTGGTAAACGCTGCAGATTATGGGGTTCCTCAGAAACGAGAACGAGTCATCATTGTTGGGTTTCGTGAAGACTTAGGAATTAAATGGGATTTCCCCGCCAAATCACATAGTGAAGATTCGCTCCTCTGGGAAAAATATGTTACGGAGGACTATTGGAAGCGTCACAACATCATTAATCCCGAGGATTCCGAACTGTGCAATTCTATCAAAAACAAATTGTTGGAAAAATATGGTGTTTTTGCACCGGAACTCAAGCCTTGGCAAACTATCCGGGACGCATTTCATGGTTTAGAGCACCCAAAAAGGAAAGGAAAAGACATAACGCTTTGGAACGCCAAATCCTATCCTGGGCATACGGGAAGCAATATCGACGAACCTTCAAAAACCATTAAGGCTGGTGATCATGGGGTGCCAGGAGGGGAAAATATGGTCAGATTCAGCAATGGAGAAACCCGTTATCTATCTGTTTCTGAGGCAAAAAGAATACAAACTTTTCCAGACGACTATGTCATTACGGGTTCATGGACTGAAGCCATGAGACAACTTGGCAATGCGGTACCAGTTCAATTAGCATATATCATCGGCAATTCGGTTTTATCTGCAATCAAAACAACAGGTACGACTCCACCCTAAGGTTGAAAGTAATGCACAGAGGAGCCGTTTTTTTTGTTTGATCATAGTCAAATAAATCAACCCCGTTTCAATCAAAATTCCAATAAAAACCCTACCTTTGCGGCATCGTTTTATGCATAAAACCTTGCGCTTATGATATGCTTTTTCCAACCTGATAATCAGCGGATTATCGCAGTTGATTCCAAATCTGTGCTTTCTGAGGACGCCGTTTCGCGCCTCGTTTGGCTTTTCGGCGACGCCCAAAAGGTCGAAAAAGATTCGGTGAAAGGCCATTTCGTCGGGCCGCGCCGCGAGATGGTCACGCCGTGGAGCACCAACGCCGTCGAAATCACCCAAAACATGGGCATCAAAGGCATCGTCCGCATCGAGGAGTTCTTCCGCGTCGAATCGAAAGACGCGCCCTACGACCCGATGTTGCAGAACCGCTATGAGAACCTCGACCAGAAGGTGTTCACCATCGACCGCAAGCCCGAGCCGCTGCAATACATCGACGACATCGAGGCTTACAACCAGCAGGAAGGCTTGGCTCTCAGCGACGAGGAGATGGACTACCTGAAAGGCATATCCGCAAAAATTGGCCGCAAACTCACTGACAGTGAGGTGTATGGCTTCGCGCAAGTCAACTCCGAGCACTGCCGCCACAAGATTTTCAACGGCACCTTCATCATCGACGGGAAGAAGATGCCCAACACGCTCTTCGCCCTCATCAAGAAGACCTCGAAGATGAACCCCAACAAGCTCGTTTCGGCCTACAAGGACAACGTGGCGTTCATCCTCGGCCCCAAGGTGGAACAGTTTGCCCCCGCTGAGCCTAACAAGCCCTCGGCGTTCCAAATCAAGCCCATCGAGACGGTGATTTCGCTGAAGGCCGAGACGCACAACTTCCCGACCACCGTCGAGCCGTTCAACGGTGCGGCCACGGGTAGCGGCGGCGAGATTCGCGACCGCTTGGCGGGCGGACAAGGCAGCCTGCCCCTCGCGGGTACGGCAGTCTATATGACCTCCTATCCGCGCACCGAGGCCGACCGCGACTGGGAAAAGGACATCGAGCCGCGCCAATGGCTCTATCAGTCGCCAGAGGAAATCCTCATCAAGGCCTCCAACGGTGCCTCCGACTTCGGCAACAAGTTCGGCCAACCGCTCATCAACGGCAGTTTGCTGACCTTTGAACATAGTGAAAAAGAGACACTTGGCTACGACAAGGTCATCATGCTGGCGGGCGGCATCGGCTTCGCCAAGGTGAGCGACGCCAAGAAACTCGAACCCGAGGAAGGCGATGTGATTATCGTCCTCGGCGGCGACAACTACCGCATCGGCATGGGAGGCGGCGCGGTTTCGAGCGTCGATACGGGCCAATACAGCAACGCCATCGAGCTGAACGCCGTGCAACGTGCCAACCCCGAGATGCAGAAGCGCGTGAGCAACGTCATCCGTGCCATGGCCGAAAGCGACCACAACCCCATCCGCAGCATCCACGACCACGGTGCGGGCGGCCACCTCAACTGCCTCAGCGAGCTCATCGAAGACGCGGGCGGCGTGGTGTATGTCGATAACCTGCCCGTCGGCGACCCGACCCTTTCCGACAAGGAAATCATCGGCAACGAGTCGCAGGAACGCATGGGCCTTTTGGTCAACAAGAAAGACGTGGCCATCATCAAGGAGACCGCCGAGCGCGAGCGAGCCCCTTATTATGAAGTGGGCGAGGTGACGGGCGACGAGCGTCTGCGTTTCGTCCGCAAGAAAGGCAAGGCACCCATCGATTTGGCCCTGTCCGACTTCTTCGGCAGCGCACCCAAGACCGTGCTGCACGACACCACCAAGCCCCATCATTTCAAGAAAATCAGCTATACGAAACGCGACATCCATAAATACCTCGACCGCGTGCTGCAACTCGAAGCCGTGGCCTGCAAGGACTGGCTCACCAACAAGGTGGACCGCTCCGTGACGGGTCGCGTGGCACAGCAGCAATGCGTGGGCGAGATACAACTGCCTCTGAGCAACCTCGGCATCAGCGCCTTGGACTACAACGGCAAGCGCGGCATCGCCACGGCCTTGGGTCACGCCCCCATCGCGGGCCTCATCGACCCTGCCGCCGCCTCGCGCCTCTCCGTTTCCGAAGCCCTGACCAACATCCTTTGGGCTCCAATTGAAGGCAACCTTTCGGGCATCTCATTGAGTGCCAACTGGATGTGGCCTGCCAAACAGGAAGGCGAGACGGCCCGACTCTACGAAGCCGTGAAAGCCCTCAGCGACTATTGCGTCGCTTTGGGCATCAACGTGCCGACGGGCAAGGACAGCCTCTCCATGACGCAGAAATACCCCGATGGCGAGAAGGTCGTGGCTCCCGGAACGGTCATTGTCTCTGCCGCCGGCGAGGTGTCGAACATCCGCCAGACCGTCCGCCCCGTGATGAAGACCGACGAAAACACGGAATTGCTCTACATCGACTTCTCGAAAGACGGCTTCGAACTCGGCGGCAGCAGCTTCGCCCAGAGCATCGGCGCCATCGGTCAGGCCACGCCCGACGTGAAGAGCGTCAACTACTTCAAGAAGTGCTTCAACGCCATCCAGAAACTCATCGAGAGCAACTTGGTCTTGGCCGGTCACGACGTTTCGGCAGGCGGACTCATCACCACCTTGTTGGAGATGAACTTTGCCAACACCACCTATGGCATGAACCTCGACTTCAAGGCTTTCGACAAGGACGACCTGATGGCCGTGTTGTTCTGCGAGAAGCCCTCGGTGGTCATCCAAGTCTCCAACGACGGCATCGCCAACCGCATGTTGCGCGAGCTCGGCATCGGCTTCAAGGTCATCGGCAAGCCCATGGCCAAACGCCAGATCACCATCGCCCACGCCGACCACAACTACATCTTCGACATCGACGCGCTGCGCGACACGTGGTTCAAGTCGTCGTACCTCCTCGACCGCCAGCAGAGCGGTCCGCGCAAGGCCATGGAGCGTTTCATGAACTACAAGAAACAGTATCTGCACTATAGCTTCGGGCGCAAGTTTACGGGCAAGGCCGCCGACATGGGCATCGACCTGCACCGCCGCAAGCCCACTGGCATCAACGCGGCCATCATCCGCGAGAAAGGCTGCCAGTGCGACCGTGAGATGGCCTACGCCCTCTATCTCGCCGGCTTCGACGTGCGCGACGTCACGATGACTGACTTGGCCACAGGCCGCGAGACGCTGAAAGATATCAACATGATCGTCTTCGTCGGCGGGTTCTCCAACTCCGACGTGCTTGGCTCGGCCAAAGGCTGGGCGGGCGCGTTCCTTTATAATAAGAAAGCCAAGAAAGCCCTTGACGACTTCTACGCCCGCGAGGACACCCTCAGCCTTGGCGTGTGCAACGGCTGCCAGCTGATGATGGAACTCGGCCTGCTCTATCCCGACCACGAGGAGCACCCCGTGATGATGCACAACGACTCGCACAAGTTCGAGTCGGGCTTCCTCAATGTGGAGATTGCCCAAAACGAGAGCGTGATGCTCAAGTCGCTGTCGGGTCACCGCCTCGGCGTGTGGATTGCCCACGGCGAAGGCCGCTTCTACTTCCCCTGCTATCGCGACAAGTACAAGATCGTGATGACCTACGGCCAAGACGAATATCCGGGCAACCCCAACGGCAGCGACTGGTCCACGGCGGCGGTCTGCTCCAACGACGGTCGCCACTTGGCCATGATGCCCCACTTAGAACGCGCCTTCCTGCCTTGGCAGTGGGCCTTCTATCCTGACGAGCGCAAGAACGACGAAGTCAGCCCGTGGATGGAAGCCTTCGTGAATGCGCGGGTTTGGGTGGAGGAGAATAGGAAATAAGTCTCTGAACTATCGAAAAAGTGAGAGCAAATCTTCTCAAATCTATGAAAAAAAGTGAGATTTTGGAAAGTTTGCTCGCACTTTTTACCTTGAAAAGGTGCAAAATCGGCATCTAAAAAACCTTGAAAAGGTGCAAAACTCGGCAATAAAATTGCTTGAAAAGGTGCAAAAAGTGACACAAAAGTTGCTTGAAAAGGTGCAAAAGTTGTTGTTTCGTAATGTTTTGTATAATTGTAAATATCTTGTATTCAGTTGGTTGTAAACAAGAAAACGGATTGACCTATCTGCCGCTTTACATGACACCGTTGTTGTAGAGGGTTGGGAAACAAATCTTGCATAAATCTGAAACAAATGTTTTTGGCGGATTTGTGTGAGATTTGTTTCTTTTTTTTCTTGCGTTTTCCGAAATTTCCTTATTTTTGCCATCGGATTTGGTGCGCCAAGTCCGTTCATATAGAAGCGTTATGCTTGACTTGTAAGTGAAAACGTGAGAAATTTTCGTAGGCAAGAAAGCGTAAAAGCTCATGCATATAGCGTGGGCTGTTTACTGCATCTTCCTACAACGGTAATTCTCACGACCTTCACTTAGAGACGTGGCATTCAGTTCCACGCTTCTTTAGTATCGTTCAATAGGGGAACAAAGGATTCTCCTGCGCTTTTGGGGACTGGGAGGGCGAAGAAGAAGTTAAGATGTGCGATTACTTGGGTTGGAACTATGATTGGAAAAGAGATGGTAAAACCATCATTTATGAGGTGACACCTGATGAACCCAAAAAAATGCCCACAACATTTTTCAAGTATTATGCATTGACGGATTATTCTGTGGATGCACTTACCAATATGTATGTTTATGCATCGCATCCTGCCCAATTAAACGACCCCTTCGATTGCGATATGAAGTTGGCAAAAATTGAAGATATAGAAAACGCAAAGGCTCTGTGGGAATGTGAGTTCGAGAGAGTTGAACAGATGTTTAAGGATGACGAACAAGCATTTTTCGAGTATTCAACAGATTGTTTTTCCGCATTGGTTTTCAGGAAACAGGGTATATTATCGTTAACCGAAAAATGTGATAATATGAAAATGTGGGCATTATATGCTCAAAACACAGGCTTTTGTCTTGAATGGGATATCCGGCAATTTCCATTTGTAACGAAGGGACCTTTCCCAATACACTATGTAAGTGCAGAGGAAATAAAGGAGGTTTCTTCTAGAGAGTTTGATGTTCAGACAATGGTAATTATTCAAACTAATGTCAAACAAGAATGCTGGGCAGAAGAAAATGAATGGAGATTATTAATTCAGAATCCTGAAGGCTTTGACATGAAAACATTTGGAGAGCATTCTGACGAACTAAATCAGTTCTTTGACCACGACAGAAAGTTTAAATATCCAATAAAATCACTGAAAAGCATCACACTGGGAATCAATTTTTTTAAAGATATCTGTGATAGACAACAAATTATTTCACAGTCTCCTTATGAGATACATGTATGTTATCAAAAAAGTTGTCATCAGACCAAAGTGCTTGATTTCCTTGCTGAAATTGGAAAATCTATTTTTGCCGAAGCAATTTCGGTCAGATTAATGCGCAAAATGGGATTGACATATTTGTGTAGTCAAATTAATGTTGTGAAAATCAACGATTTAACATATAGAATAACAGAATATGCCGAAGAGAATTGAGTTGAAAAACATCAAACGCAATACATTATCATGAAAACAAAATCAATTATTACTATCATTTGTCTCATTTGTCTGTTTCTTGGTGGATATCTTGAAGCACAAGTTTCAACATACTTTTATGGCCGTGATAAAATAGAATCAAAAGGACAGACTGCTGCTTTGTATGCCGTTCAAATATACGATAACAACACAAGGGTAACCGTGGAATTAATACCAACAAGGAATAGGAGCAGGATGAACTATTGGTCAAGTACAAATACTTATATTGTCATTGATGATGATCACAAACTACCCATTTTGGGATTTCTTCGTAATATTAACGGAGAAGATATTGTAGACACTTCGCCTTTCTCGGGTACATGGGGGTGGGATAATGTCAAAAAAGACCAAAAGTATTATTACACAATGGTGTTTATAGGGAGAATACCGCCAGGAATCACAAAATTCACTTTGGTTGACGAAGGCGATTATAATGGTTCTCATGGGTATGGGTGGAGTAACTATACCCTTAATAATCCCAGAATTGGAGGAACTTCTTGGACGGAAGCTTCTGTAAAACAGTATTGCGACAACAATAATGATGGAATCTGTGGGATCTACGAAGATGTAAGTGCAAACGGTAATAGTTATAAACTCGGCTGTGTAAAAATAAACGGAGAATATACATTGTTGTATTTGGATAGCAAGGAACGAATGTCGTGGTGGCAAATAGGCGATGTAAAAGCAACATTAAGACCAAGTGCAACAAGTGGTGTCTATAAGGCTGATTGGTATATGGCGTATAAACAAATAGAAAGTAATGTGCATGTGTTCTTCGATGGAATGAGTATGAAGACCATAATTAGTTTAGATGACAGATACGCTAATCCAGGAACAGAAGAAGACTTTTATCTAAAAATGTATCCTACAGTTTCATCAAATGGAACTATTTCTTCAACAGAGCCAAATGAATGGTCGGGTTCGGGTTTTGCGCTCAATAACGGCTATCTCGTTACGAACCATCATGTTGTGGAGAAGGCGAAAAGCATTGTAGTAAAAGGTGTAAAAGGGAACTTCAACAATGCTTTTGATGCAGAAGTTGTGGCAACAGATGAGTATAACGATTTGGCATTGTTGAGGATAAATGACAGCAGATTCACCGGATTTGGTGCCATTCCTTATAGCGTGAAGACAAGCACATCCGAAGTTGGCGAAGACATCTTTGTATTAGGCTATCCACTGACAAGCACTATGGGTGATGAAATCAAGCTTACGACAGGTGTTATTAGCTCCAAAACGGGTTTCCAAGGAGATGTGTCACTATATCAGATTTCGGCGCCAGTTCAGCCGGGGAATAGCGGAGGACCTTTGTTCGACGGTAAAGGTAACCTTATTGGTATAGTAAGTTCAAAGCACACTGGTGCAGAAAACGTTGGATATGCAATCAAGGCATCATATTTGAAAAACCTTGTCGAAAGCGCAGTTTCTTCTTCAATCATTCCAGCGAATAATACCATTTCTGGACAACCGTTGACAGGAAAGGTGAAAAGCGTGAAGAGTTATGTGTTTATGATAGAGTGTTCATCTTTTGCAAGTAGTAGCAATAATTCCAATTCACAACAACCTCCTTCCAATTCACATAATTCTGAAAATCGAGATGTTATAGCACGCTTTCCGAGGGTGGCTGATTGTTCGGAAGGGCTGACTATTACTCAGGTTGAGATAAGGGATTATGAAACTATCATTTCATTAAAAGCTGTGGGATATGAATGGGTTAATATTGATAAGAGCAAGACATATATTAGTGCGGCAGGAAAGTCGTATGATTTGAAAAACACACAAGGCATCAATTATGCGCCAGCAAAAACATATACACAAAATGGAACATTAGAGTTTAAATTGATTTTTGATGCAATTCCTAAAAGTGCTTCTATTATCAATTTGAGAGAGAACACCGAGGATGGATTTAAAGCATATGGAATTAGGTTAAGATAAAAGTGAGGTTTGAGAAGTTTTGCTTGTACTTTTGACTTATAGGTCAAATTGCAGGCTGCGATGAGTGCCGAAGCCCAATAGATAAAGGCGATTCCGGAAATTGAAACGTTTCAGGGGCAAAATCGAGGTTCAAAAAGTGCCAATAGGTCAAATTGCAGGCTGCGACACATGGTGAACGCAGGCAATTGTTACCTTTGCAGCGTTTTGAAAAGATTTTGAACGAAAACCTTGAAAAAGGCTATGTGAGCATCGAGGAAAAGGAATTGAATGGTATTGATGAAATGACTTTTGAGATATGAAAAACAAGCAAGAATGGTTCGAAAGCAAGGTTGCGGCAGTTTCGCCGGAAATCATGAATGAAGTGCAAATGTCTGCTGACATCATAGCACGGATTGACGCTATTCTCAAAGAGAAGAACATGACCCAGCGGGACTTGGCGCATAAGATGGGCAAGAGCGAGGCCGTGGTTTCCCGTTGGGTGACGGGCTTCCCGAACTTCACCTTGCGCTCGCTTTCTCAACTTTCGGCTGCGCTTGGCGAACCGTTGATTGAGTTGGCGAAATAAATGTTGCTTTTTACCTTGAAAAGGTGCAAAAAGGTTATCTGTTTCAAGGTTTATTCCTATTTTTGCATTTTCGAAAAAGATAGGAAATGACCATCAACGACATACATAAACTCATCGCAAACAACGAAACCCGTCAAGTTGAATTGAAAAAGACGACGGGCGAGTTGAAGGATGCCATGCACTCGGCCTGCGCTTTCTTGAATACCGATGGCGGGTGGCTTCTCTTCGGAATTACGCCTAATTCACTGAAAATCATTGGGCAGGAGGTGACGGAAAGCACCCGCCGCGAGTTGGCCCATGCCTTGGCTGGACTGGAGCCTGCCGTGGATGTCAGGGTGGAGTATGTGGATGTGCCCGACCGCCAAGGGATGCAAGTGATTGCCCTTGGCTTCGACGCATGGGTGTGGGGAAAGGAGCCTTTCACTTTCCACGGACGTCCTTATTATCGGGTGGAGAGCACGACCCAAGTGATGCCTCGCGACATGTTTGACGACCGCTTGCGGGCAAGCAAGCCACAGAAGTTTGCTTGGGAACGACAACCTGCCGAGGGCTTGAAGTTGGACGACTTGAACCAAGAACGCATCAGAGGAGCGGTGCGTTTGGGCGTGGAGATGGGGCGAATGTCGGAAATGGCGTTCACCGAACCCGTTGACAAGATATTGGAAAAGTGGCGTTTGCTTGTTGATGGTGTTCCCAACAATGCCGCCGCGATGCTTTTTTCCGATAACCTATACGAATATCCGCAGTTCATTTTGCGATTGGCTCGTTTTCGTGGCAACGACAAACTGGAATTTATCGACAACCAACGGGTTGAAGGCAATTTCTTTGTCTTGTTGGATGCTGGAATGTCCTTCTTTTTCAAGCATCTCTCACTAAGTGGGAAAATTGTTGGTTTCAAACGGGAGGAGCATCTGGAAGTGCCGTCTGAAGCCTTGCGCGAGGCTTTGATTAACGCTTTGTGCCATAGGCAATACGAGAAGTATAACCTGACTATCGGTATCGCCATTTATGATGATAGGATTGAGATTGAGAACCCGGGAATATTTCCGCCTCAGATTACTTTGGCAAATATCAAGGAGTCACACGGGTCGTATCCTTACAATCCACTCATCGCTGAAGTGTTATATAAAACCTCGTATCTTGAAAGTTGGGGTTCGGGCGTGAAACGTATTGTTGATGCTTGCCGGAAACAAAATGTCCCTGACCCTGAATGGAGTTTGAGAGGCGGATTTGTGACGGTTACATTTTGGAGGAGTACCCGGACAGACAAATTAGCAGACGACCAAAAAGATGGCAAGAAAGATGGCAAGAAAGATGGCAAGAAAGAACTTGATGACAACCAAAGAGTTGTCTATGATTTAATTAAGCAAAATGACCAGATTACTATACCTGAAATGGCAAGAAAGGCGAACATTTCTGCCAGAACGGTATATCGTGTCATAGAAGTCCTTCGTCAAGAAGGAATACTCACTCGTGAAGGCGGTCGAAAACAGGGTCGTTGGGTCATATTAACTGAAATCTAAGTACTATGCCCAAAGACAAACCCAACAAAACCAACGCCTGCCGCATCCTCGACGCAAAGAAGGTTGCCTACGAACTCATCCCTTACGAGGTGGACGAAAACGACCTCGGGGCGCAGCACATCGCCGACCAGTTGGGCGAGGACATCGACCAGGTGTTCAAGACCCTTGTGCTGAAAGGCGACAAGATCGGTTATTTCGTCTGCGTCATCCCGGGCAACGACGAACTCGACCTGAAGAAGACCGCCAAGGCCACGGGCAACAAGAGCTGTGACCTCATCCCGATGAAGGAACTGCTGCCGCTGACGGGCTACATCCGTGGCGGCTGCTCGCCAGTGGGGATGAAAAAACCGTTCCCGACCTTCATCCACGAGACCTGCGAACTCTTCGATTACATCTACGTCAGCGCGGGCGTGCGTGGCCTCCAGTTCAAGCTCAACCCGCAGGACCTGATACAAGTGGTTGGGATGAAAATTGCGGATTTGACGATGTGAAAGGAAAAATTGCTACATTTGCAGGCAATTAACCTTCAATCTCGATCGCAATGAAAAAGCTTACCTTTACCTTTACCATGCTCCTTTGTGGCATGATAATGTCGCAAGCCCGTCCGGTTGATGTCGATGTGGCTCGGTCGGCGGCGCAACGCTTTGCCACGGCACAACTTGCACTCGAAAGCCGGAACGCCACGGCGCAACTCGTTCACACCGGACTTTACGGCGCCTATTATGTCTTTAACCTTGGTGACAATGCCTTTGTCATCATCGCGGGCGACGATGCCTATCGTCCCGTCATCGGCTATTCCGACGAGTCGGCTTTCGATGCCGCCGACATCCCGCCGGCGTTGCAGGATTACTTGAATGGCATTGCCGAGAGCATTCATCGTCTTGGCAACCAAGCCGTTGCTGTGCCTTTGGTGGCTGCGGAGTGGAGCTTGATGCTCGAACGCGGTCGGCTTCTGTCTCGCTTTGGCGGTCGCGGCACGGGCTATTTCTGCCAGACCAAATGGAACCAGGACTATCCCTATAACAGTCTCTGCCCCGAAGACCCGGCCGGCTCGGGCGGTCACGCCTACGTGGGCTGCCTCGCCACGGCCATGTCGCAGCTGATGCGCTTTTGGGCCTATCCCGCGCAAGGCATTGGAAACCACTGCTATTATCATGAGGATTACGGTGAGATTTGCGCCGACTTCGGCAATACGACCTACGACTGGGACAACATGCCCAATGTGCTGAGCAACAGCTCTTCCGATGCCGAAAAATTGGCTACGGGCACTTTGTGTTTCCATTGCGGCGTCACCATCGACATGGGCTATGGTCCCGATGGCAGCGGCGGCGCCTCAGGTCCCATCCCTGGGGTCATGCACACCTATTTCAATTATTGCGATGCCATCGTCCAGCTTTCGCGCAACGATTTTGAGACGGAGACGTGGAAGACCATGGTGCGCGAGCAGTTCGACATGGGTTGGCCGATGTATTATGGCGGCTGTCAGGACGGCGGTTGCCATGCCTTCGTGTGTGATGGCTACAATGACTACGACATGTTCCACTTCAACCTCGGCTGGGGCGGCGGTAGCGACGGTTGGTACATCATCGACGAAGCACCATACACGAGTCCCGCCGATGCCATGTTCAACTTCGTCCCGGCACCGGTCTATAACCAGACCCCGGTGGCCCCTGCCGAGTTCGTGGCCGAAGCCTTGAGCTTCGAAGACCTGAAGACCAACCTCCATTGGATCAATCCCTCGGTCACTTTGGACGGCACGCCTTTGGATGCCATTGACCAAATCGTGGTGCTTCGCAACAACGAAGTCATCCGCACCTTCGAAGGGGTCAACCCGGGCATTTACATGGAGATGGACGACGACGACGTGCCTTGCTACGGCATCTATCACTATGCCGTTTATGCCGTCGCCAACGGCAGGGTCGGCAAGCACGCCAACGTCATGGATGCCATGGTGGGGCCTACGTGCCCGTGGCAAATCATCATGTCCACCAACTCCTTCCAGGGCTGGCAAGGTGGCTGCATCACGGTTTACAACAACTCGGGTAGCGTGGTCGCACAGGCCACCACCAACAGCGCAACGGTCACCTCCGTCGAGCCTGACCTCCCGCTTGGCCATCTGAGTTTCGGTTGGACCGCACCCACCGAAACGGTGAATCTGATGGCTTTCGTCATCAAGGACGCTCAAGGGCAAACGGTTTATTCTTTCACCGGGTCGTCGGACGACCTGCCTGATGGCATTTTCTTCGCTACGAACAACAGTTGCGGTGGCGACTTGTCGTGCGGCACTCCTGAGAACTTGTTCACAGAAGAGGTCGAATCTGGCATCATGCTCACATGGGATCCCGTTGATAACCAAGGCTATGGATACAACATCTATCGTGATGGACTGCTGTATCGCCTCGTTCAGGACGGTCATTCTTTCCTCGACGAGAACACGGGCTTGGGCGGGCATTGCTATCGCGTGTCGGTGCTTTGCGACGGCGGCGAAAACGGCGAGTATTCCAACGAGTCGTGTGCCACTTTCGGGCCTTGCTATCCGCCCCGCAACTTGGATTACGAGCTGACCAACAACTACAAGATCAAGCTGAACTGGGAGGCTCCATTGTCGAAAGAGGGGCTTTCGGGTTATTACCTCTTCAGAAAGGAGGGCGACGGCGAATATCACCGCATCAAGCTGATAGGCGCGTCGGCACTCACCTACACCGACAACGCCACGACCGAGGAAGGCGACTACTATTACCGCCTCTATGCCTATTACGGCGACTTGGACTGCACCTCGGCGCCCGCCAACCGAAAGTATGAAACCAACGTGTTTGAGCTTCATGCCTACTATTCGCCCACGAGCGTCGGAGAAGCCGAAATGCAGGTGAAGGTCTATCCCAACCCGACGGAAGGCCGCCTGACCGTTGAGGCCGAAGCCCTGCGACAGCTTACGGTCTTCAATCCGATGGGACAGATGGTGTTGCAAAAGGAAGTTGTTGGGAATCAAGCGACTGTGGATTTGCAAGGTGTCGCCGCCGGATTGTATCTGCTGCGCGTGGCAACCGAAAACGGAACAATAATGAAGCAAGTTTCGATAGTCCGTTAAGAAAAATCTCTAAACTCTAAACCCTCAACTCTAAACTATTTATTACCTTTGCCGCGTTAATTATTTAAAATCATGCTAAACAAGGAAAACGTCATTGAAGTCCTGAAGGACGTGATCTATTTCCCGAAAGGGGACAATATCGTTGCATTGAATATGGTTGACAATCTGATGGTTAAGGAAAACGCCATCCGTTTCGACCTCATCATGGAACACGCCGACGACCCGAAAAACGACATCCTCGTCAACGGTGCCAAGCGCACGCTGACCGAGGTGTTTGGCGAGGGCATCGACGTCGAAATCAAGGTGGTGGAAGAAAAAACGGCCCTCTCGAAGGTGCGCCACATCATCGCCGTGGCTTCGGGCAAGGGCGGCGTCGGCAAATCGACTGTGGCGGCCAATTTGGCCATCGCTCTCGCTCGCGCCAACCAGCGCGTGGGCTTGATTGACGCCGACATCTACGGCCCTTCCGTCCCGATGATGTTCGGCACCGAGGGCGAGCGCCCCGCCGCCTTCGAGAAAGACGGCAAGACGGTGATGCTGCCCATCGAGAAATACGGCATCAAGCTGCTGAGCATCGGCTATTTCGTTGACCCAGAGCGTCCGCTCATCTGGCGCGGCCCCATGGCCACCAGCGCCCTCAACCAGCTGATGAACGACACCCTTTGGGGCGAACTCGACTGGATGGTGGTCGATATGCCTCCCGGCACGGGCGACATCCAACTGACACTGGCACAGCAATATAACGTGTCGGGCGCACTCATCGTCACCACGCCGCAGAAGGTGGCCTTCGCCGACGTGCTTCGTGCCGCAATGATGTTCAAGGAAGAGGCCTTGCAGATCCCGATTTACGGCTTGGTGGAGAACATGGCCTATTTCACGCCTACCGACATGCCCGAAAAGAAATACTACATCTTCGGCAAGGAGACGGGCCAACAGTTTGCCGACCAGCTCGGCGTGCCGCTCCTCGGCCAGATACCCATCACGGAAAAGATTGCCGAATGCGGCGATGCCGGCATACCGCTCGCCTTGGATGCCGACTCGCCCGTCAGCAAGGCGTTTGACAAAATCGCTCTATCGATAATGAATGCATAACAAACGGTAAGCCCCGTAGGGGGCGACACCTCAGTAAGCAGGCGATGTGAGTCCCTGCCCAACAACGCAAACAGTAATAGCAATGGATAAAGAAACAATACAAAGCAAAGTAATCAACGTGCTCGAACAGGTGCGTCCCTATCTCCAGCAGGACGGCGGCGACGTGACCTTCGTGGAGCTTACCGACGACAACGTGGTGATGGTGGAACTGACCGGCTCGTGCGGCAGCTGCCCCTACAGCACCATGACCCTCAAAAACGGCATCGAGAATGTGATGAAAAAGGCCATCCCCGAAATCAAGGCCGTGGAAAACGTGGAGACATTGGATCTATAACTAATTGTATAACATAAAACTAACAAAAAAATGAAAAAAGCTTTATTCTCATTGGCTGCTGTGCTGCTGCTTGCAGTGAGCGGCATTGCGCAAACGACCTACACCATGGTCAACTCGGCCTCGCAGCTTGTGCCGGGCCAGTACATCCTCGTGGGCTACGACAACGACAACCAAGCCTTCGTCATGGGCTACCAAAAGACGAACAACCGTCACGCCCTCGAAATCACCGACAATGGCGGCGTCATCGTGGCTACCGTGGCCACCGACCCCTCTTCGCAGACGGAGCCTTTCGAGTTCACCCTCGACGGCGCTCCGGGCGAATGGACCATCTATGATCCGTTGAACGATGGCTACCTCTATGCCGCTGGCGGCGGTAACTACCTCCGCACCCAAAGCACCCTCGACGACAAAGGCCGTTGGACCATCACCGACGGCGATGCCGGCGGCATGGTGCCCGTCAGCAACGGCGGCGTGGAGCAGTGCTACATGCGCTACAACATCACCTCGACCCTGTTCGGCTGCTACAAGGAGTCGTCGAATGTGGTCGCCACGGTCTATTTCTTCAAGGCAGGCGGCAGTGCCCAGCCCGACCCCGAGCCGAGCAACTATCCCACCAACTTTGCCGCTGCGGTGAATGGCGTGGACGTGACTCTCACTTGGACCGATGCCACGGGTAGCCAACTGCCCGCCAAGTACTTGGTTCTGGCCTCGACGGGCAGCATCACCGTTCCCACCGACGGCACGCCTGTCGCCAACAGCGATATGGCCCAAAACGTGAACTACGGCGTGCAGACCGTGACCTTCAGCGGCTTGGAAGGCGGCACGACCTATCATTTCGCCATCTTCCCCTACACCAACAGCGGCAGCAACATCGACTACAAGACCGACGGCACTTATCCTACCGCCACCGCAGCCACGGAACAGATCTTCACCCTGCTCTTTGAAGACTTCGACGATGACCTTGGTGTGTTCAAGGCTTACGACATGTATGGCGGCCAAAGCTGGCACCAAGGCAGCTACCAAGGCACGACCTACGCCAACATGAACGGCTATGCCAACTCGACTTACAACGCCAATGAGGACTGGCTCATCAGCCCTGCGGTTTCTAGTGGTGGCAATCAAGACGCGATTTTGAGCTTCCGCACGGCCATGAAATTTGACGGCGACCCGCTGCTGGTGAAAGTGTCCGTTGACTACGACGGCCAAAGCGAGCCGACCGATTTTGAATGGACTGACATCACCGATGCTTTCGACTTCTCGACCGGCAACTACGAATGGGTAGAATCTGGCGGAGTTGACATTTGGGGCATTTTAGACGGATATGGCCTCGGCTATCCCGACTTCTATGTGGCCTTTGTCTATACAAGCACCACCGAGGCAGCTTCGTCTTGGGAAATCGACTATGTGAAGGTCGTTTCATACGGAACCGAGTCGGTTGCCGAGCAACACAGCACCGTCGGCCTCTATCCCAATCCCGCCCGCGAGCAGGTGTCGTTCACGCTCGAAAGCGACGCCCAAGTCAGCATCTTCGACATGACGGGCCGCAAGGTGAGTGAGACGGAATGCAAGGCTGGCGAAGCCCAAATCGGCGTGAGCGAACTCGAAAACGGCGTTTATTTCGTCAACTTCCGCTTCGCCAACGGCACGACGGCAGTCTCCAAGTTCGTGAAGTTTTAAGTATTCTCTTTAGGTTCGGGCGGATTTGCAATCCGC